>ERZ1048872.308-NODE-308-length-57121-cov-12.958714_pt1 | contig 57121 bp, 56 predicted proteins | sample MGYA00383100_ERZ1048872 | MGnify/ENA primary metagenome ERZ1048872 (study PRJEB29581, sample SAMEA5548370) | metagenome | biome: marine; feature: coastal; material: water | depth 50 m | study: Short-term variability in the microbial, nano- and picoplankton...
GTAGAATGCCAATTACGCTTTAACGCCAATCCTGGTGAGAAAAGCGAGCTAAATATCAATGAAAAACTAGCACTACAATTAATTCAACATGCCAACTGGGTAAACGAACAAACCCTAAATAGCCAAGTTAACCCGCTAGAAGTAATGCGTTGGCCGGGTGTGATGGAAGCCGCAGAAGAAGACATGTCTGCCATTCAAGCACAATTACTCACGGGCTTTGACAGTGCATTAAAAGACTTTATCCAAGCACGTGCCAGTGAAGGTGAAAACCTAAAAGCCATGATAGAGCAACGATTAGATGCCATCACAGTTGAAGCCGATAAAGTACAAAACTTCATGCCTGAAGTTATTGAGTGGCAACGTAAACGAATTTTAGACAAGTTTGAAGACGCTAACATTGAACTTGAATCCAGTCGCGTCGAGCAAGAGCTCGTATTACTTGCCCAAAAAATGGATGTGGCAGAAGAGTTAGACAGGCTTAACAGCCATGTCAGTGAAACAAGAAAAATTCTTAAAAAAGGTGGTGCACAGGGCCGTCGTTTAGACTTTATGATGCAAGAGTTTAACCGTGAAGCTAACACTCTTGGCTCTAAATCTATCAATACCGATGTCACCGCCAGCGCAGTAGAACTTAAAGTTTTAATCGAACAAATGCGCGAACAAATAGCGAATATTGAATAGTATTTCACGACATCTAGCGAATTTCTAAACCGAAATTAAAACAAGGGGTTATTAAAGCCTCTTGTTTCCCCACCATTCACTCTCCATGGTGGCAAGATGGTGACTGACACCCTGCGCAGAAAATGGCAATTAAAGAAATCTGGAGTTCAAAAGATATCATTGAGGAATATCTTGCTAAGGGGTAACCGATTAAACTTATCTATGAGTATTTTTTTAACCAATTTAACGCATCAGCTTCGTTATCAAAGTAGGCTATATGCTGTACTTCCTTTGAAGGCACCCTTTGTTGATCTATAGCTTTGATTGCTGGTGAGTTAATAACTAAAGCTTTGGCGACCAGATTTTGAGTATTTAACCATTCATTGAACTTGTTAGATACAGCAAATGCTTCTGGAGTTGCACCAGGTAGCTTTAAAAGATTACCAAGTATCAAAATTTTTTGTTGATTAAAATTATTTATTATTTCCGTTAGCTCTTTGGCTAGAGCTTTAGCTCCCTGTTCATTAAAAGCCTCTTCCAAAGTAATATTTATAATATTTTCATCAACAATTATGGCGTATTTTCCGTGTTCTAAAGTCAATCTGAATCTCCACAATTATAACCGCTTATAGGAAGGAATTACCGCGTCTCAACACAGGTATTACCCATACTTATAAGTTTATAGCATATCCAAAAAATCATCAAATAACAGTGTAATATCTAGTACGGTTTTGAAATTTAAACCATATTGATGAGTTTGTAATTTTGCTACCTCGTAAACGATTACTCAATGTGTAGAGGCAGCTATTGATGATTTACCCCTAGTTGGTTTAACATCAAGTTCCAGCTATTTTAAGGATATCTTCAAATGATTTCACTCTCTCCTGAACAATGTCGCGTTATTGGTGTAATGCTCGAAAAAGAAACCACAACACCTGAGCAATATCCACTTTCTTTAAATGGCCTGCTTGTTGGTTGTAATCAAAAAAGCAACCGTTCACCCGTTATGTCGCTTACAGAAAATGATGTGCAAGATATCGTTGATGAATTAGTAAAAATGAACCAATTAATAGTAGATAACAAAGCATCAAGCCGTGTAAATAAATACTTTCATCGTTTTTGTAATACCGAATTCGGCAACTTACAATTTACTCCGCAGCAAAGAGCAATTATTTGTGTATTACTGTTAAGAGGCGCTCAAACACCCGGTGAATTAAGAACTCGCACTAATCGCCTAGCTGATTTTAGCGATGTACGTGAGGTTGAAAATGCCTTAGCACAATTACAAGGTTTAAATGGCCAAACGCTAGTTAGGAAACTTGCCCGTGAACCTGGCAAGCGTGAGTCTCGCTATGTACATTTGTTCACAGAAATTGACGAAAATAGTACAACTGATCTGAATAATGAAATAGATACTGACCTTGCTCCCTCAGAAAGCACAAATCAACTTAACCAAAGAGTGACTGACTTAGAGCAACAAGTGTCTTCATTAGCAGAGCAAATAAAGCGTTTGGCTGAAAAACTTGAAGGTCAATAAACCAACTCATTCTTTATTTAGACAACAAATGGATAAAAAATACGAATATCTTGGCTAGTAGCTAACCAAGCTATTATCGACCTCAGACATAATAGACTTAAATTACCTGTTACCTTTGACCGATTTATTTCAGAGCATGAAATCGGAGCAATGAGAAATGCCTTGCCAGTTACTTCGGATGTGTGCCTGATGGGTTCGGAATATCAGGCAATAAGTTTGTAATGATTGAGGCTATTAGACAATTTCCTATCGGTACTCATATCAGGACAAACAATGGCGGAAATGTGAAGATATTGGCTAAAATAGATGAAAAGAAGTATCAAGTTACTTCCTTATCTGCTGATAACTGTGACTGTCGCTTTGTACTAAATAGTGATGAGTTTGAAGGGGTAATCTATGAATGAGTTTCTACTTTTAAACCCTACACAACCTGAGGAATTGTCAGCGCAAGAACAATATGCTTTAACACCTTGCTACAATCGCTGCGGAGGCTGTTCTTTGTTCCCCTATAAACAAATTGAGCGTGCTGGTATTACCAGAGACAAATAATAGCCATTTTTATTTGCATTTAGATTTTTATGATATACAATGCCGCTCACAGTGTCTTAAGTGTCTTAATTGTCTTAATTGTCTTAATTGTCAAGGTAACAGTTTAATGGAAAAGTTTTCCCCTTTATATCTAGCAATGTTTTGTATGCCTACATTAGCGCTAGCCAAGCCACAAGCTGATGCAGAAGCAAATGCAACACAAAATGAAGGTATTGAAGTGCAATGACTTCTTATGCCGCTATAGCTGAATTAACTAGGGTTTCAGGCTCTATGCTAGATCCTCGTCTTGTAGCGAGGTTTATTGAGGTTATTAGACAATTTCCTATCGGTACTCATATCAGAACAAACAATGGCGGAAATGTGAAGATATTGGCTAAAATAGATGAAAAGAAGTATCAAGTTACTTCCTTATCTGCTGATAACTGTGACTGTCGCTTTGTACTAAATAGTGATGAGTTTGAAGGGGTAATCTATGAATGAGTTTCTACTTTTAAACCCTACACAACCTGAGGAATTGTCAGCGCAAGAACAATATGCTTTAACACCTTGCTACAATCGCTGCGGAGGCTGTTCTTTGTTCCCCTATAAACAAATTGAGCGTGCTGGTATTACCAGAGGGGAGAGTTTTAGACACTTTGTTGTGAATCAGGACTCTCGGAAAGTAAGCGCTCAAGGAGTACGTTTATTGTGTGCCTTAACCCGTCGCCAGAACCAAATGCTACCAAGAGATTATTTAAACAAATATGCCTGGCCTGAATCAACAATTGTAATAAATAATTTAAATGTAGCAATATATGATCTACGAATTTTTTTGAGAGGCTCCTCTGTTAAAATAGAAAACCATCGTAAAAAAGGCTATTGCTTAACACTAGATGAGTGAGGGGTTTAACATACTTTTAAAGCTAAGAAGGGCAAAATTAGATATAAGTACTCTTCTTAGCTTATTTCATAAATAGAGGCTAAGTAGTACTTTTCTTCATCAGAAAGCACTTCTATTTTATTATGTTGACTACAGTTTTTAATTTTCAGTTCTCTTGTTAATATTTTCATTAACTCCATACAAACATTTAGATGAGGTGAATTAACAGATTCCTCACCGTCAGCCATATTTTTTAAGGCCTCTATATTTATGGTGCTTGTAATGTCCGTCATATACTGAGAGGCAATTTCAAACTCAGAAATGATTTTATCTTTGATTAATTTATCCATTAGCAGTTACCCTTTGAGGATTAAAGTAGAAACCTTGAACCCTGACCCCCTTAATAACCGTTAAAAAATCTAACTGCTCTTTAGTTTCAACACCCTCAACAATAACGTTGTAGCTTTTACTTAAAAAGCTTAATAAACTTTGTAAAAAACCTCGATCCAAATTTATTAACTGCCAAAAGAGCTCTTTAGAGACTTTTACCGTATTAAAATCCACTCTTTTTGACAGTAATATATCAAAATTAGATTGGTTGTTTCCAAAGTCATCTAGCCATAAAAAAACACTCGGCAGCTGACTTATTTTTTCAAGCATTCCATATTCATAAGTGCCCAGTGCCTGGATATCACTTTCTAATAATTCAAGCGCAATTTTCTGTTCAGTATGATTCAAAAATATTGGTAGTAATTTCTCAAAATTACGAATGACCTGAACAGGAGTATTTAAGCTAATAGTATATTCTCTTAAAGACGTTTCCCTTAAAACTTCATCTAAAATTAACTTATATAATTGAACATGCTCACTTTCAGTTAAGTGAAGAAAAAATATTTCTGGTGAGATACTTTCTTTCTTGGTAGTTACCGAACAAAGAAGCTCCATACTTGAACACCCTATGGTTGGGGAAATGATTTTTTCTAAACGTGGAGTAACTTTAACATCATCCCAGATTATACTTCGAAAATGTATACTGTTTAAAAAGAACATTGTTGCGCTCCAACTTGTTCTTTTTCACTGATGTGTGAGGTTAGAACATAACCCACCCCTCTAACATTATCGATTTTTATACCGGTATGTCTTAGTGCAGTTCTGATTTCTGATATGGTTACGGTTAAATTATTTCTAACAAACAATCCATCAGGCCAGCCATATTTATGCAAATAGTTGAATTGAACTGGCTCGCCTACCGATTTAAAAAGAGCACAAAGCACCCGAAAAGCTCTATTTGATAACTTTATTCTATTGTCATTAACACAAAAAAGTTGTGTTTCTGGGCACATATAATACTCTGCACCTAAATAACTATAACTAGTCGTATCCTTACAGCTTGCGCAATAAGACACACATATAGCAGAATAAGGATTGCTTATATCACAATAAGACCCACATACCTCTATCGATTTGCCCTGTATTTCTAATGTCATATTTTTACTTCACAAATTGTTAGTTATATACAAGTCCTTACAGTTCGTTATTTACAAGTCCTTGTTGCATTGCTGGATTAAAATAGATCATCCCTGATCTCAATAGGTGTACTCTCTTATTTTCAAGTATTATTTTCCTATTGTATTACTGCCCCCAGTAATTCGTTGTTTTTAACCATTTGCTCAAAATCTCTGAAAACTATAATTAAATGCTGTAAAAAAGTGAAAACCTCAAGATTAACTTCAATTAATTGTGGGGCATCAAAATTAATGCTAAGATAATCACACAGCTGTTGCAGATAACTTATATAGGTAGTTAATAAAAAGTCGTTTTTGTTTTCATATGCGTTTATCGCATCCTCGAGCAACTCTAGAGCTAAAGTTGTACAGAATAATTTCTCTTCTAAATTTTGCTCAACAATACTTAATTCCATATTAACCTCGATACCTTTACTACTATATTTTGGCACAGTTTTAACGACCTAGAATAATTATAAAATTTATAATTATTCTAGGTCGTTAATAAACCTAGGACGAAAATAGCCTCACTGAGGGCTCTATAAAAGTTGCTATTGAAGATCATCCACAATTTAGTTTTTCGTTGTTGTTAATACTATTTTTAAGGTCTAGATGAGCTTTATATACATCAATTTATTACTGATGTACTTAATTAGACGAACGACTTTATAAAACGAGCCAAAGAAAAACCAAAAACCATCATTTACTTTCAAATCCAAGCAAAAAAAACAAGGTAAAAAGGATCTAAATTAATGGGTGTTTTGTGGTATTTGAAATACGATGGCTTGCTTGTCAATATTGATATTAAAAGCATTATCTTTATGCATAGGCGAGAACATAAGATTTGCTTCCATGCTCTCGCCTTTAATACAAAATTAACCTCTAGTAGATTTTTCTTTGCGTTTTGCCATTTTTTCTAACCATTTTTGCTGTTGCTCTGTGGTTAGCACATTAAAAATTGCATGTCTGGTTTTTGCTTTTGCTTGCTTTTTAATCGCTTTGATTTGCGCCTGCTGCTGCTCTGACAATGAAAGCACTTTAACCATTTGCTTCATTATGTTGCCACGATGATCTCCATATTTTTGGTGATGTCTTGGTGAATCGAAAGCTACTGAGTGATTTGCATTAGCGATGGTTGAAAGAGCCAAAAGCGTACACAGTATTGTTACAGAAGCGATAATTTTCATTGGTTTAGGAATATTCATAATAAACTCCAAGGTTCTAAGTACATTGATTAACTGCCACTCAGTATAAGTAATGCAATGCAAAGAAACGCAAAGCCAATGTAAAGATTGAGTAAAGGTGACAACAAAGAAACATAAGCTGATAATGAATAGGATAAGATAGATTAACTCAACAGCAAGATGAGAGTTTATTTTGAATAAAAAGTATATTTTACTTATTGATGATGACCATGAATTAGCAGAACTTTTAGTAGATTATCTTGCCCTGCAGGGCTTTATTGTCCATTGCTGTTTTGATGGTCAGCAAGGGCTAGAGCATGCCTACAATGATAAGTTTGAGTTAATTTTACTTGATGTAATGATGCCAAAACTCAACGGTTTTGAAGTACTAAAAGCATTAGGTCCTGCTCACAAAACACCGATATTAATGCTTACCGCAAAAGGTGATAATAATGACAAGGTACTAGGTTTAGAGCTAGGTGCTGATGATTACCTTGCTAAGCCATTTCATCATCAAGAACTCTTAGCACGCATTAAAGCCATTTTGCGTCGTATCAGTTTGGTAAATCAGCATAATCAACAATTATTACAGAAAGAGCGCACTACACTGCTTGTTAATAATATTGAAATGAATCATGGTACTAGAACTGTACTATGCCACCAAAACCCCGTTGCATTAACGGGGACAGAATATCAAATACTCACCTTGTTAATAGAGAAACAGGGGCAAATAATCGCTAAAGACACGATTTCACAGCAAGTCTTAGGTCGAAAACTTAGCCTTTTCGATCGTAGCATTGATGTTCACATTGGTAATATTCGCCGAAAATTTTTACCCTTTTGTGCCGATGATAAAATCAAGACGGTACGTGGCGCGGGTTACTTATTTTTAAGAGGCCAACAACCATGAATATAGCCACTAATATTAAGGCTTTTTTTGCTTCCTTTACTATTAAACTCTTTATTTGGTTTTGGCTAATTGCCATTATTTCTATTGTGAGTACACGCTTTATCTCCGAGCAACTATCAAGTGAGACATTCAATAAAATAGTAAGCCAAGCTGTTACTCCTGAGGAGAACCAACAATTACATAATATTGCCCGCCGTATAAAACGTAACAAAATCAATAAAATAATTGCGTTAAAAAATCGTTTTATTCAAAAGCCTTTGAATTTATGGTTTAAAGCCGCTGATGATGGCGCGAATATACAAAGCCTATTCCCACTGCCTGCCAAACACCAACAAGCTATAAGTACTTTTATTAGCAAGCAAATATTTACTCAGACAAAAACCTACTTATTTACCCATACTCGCTTAATTGGCCCTATTATGGTCAAGATAAACGAAAAGCCTTATCAGCTGTTTATTTCTCGAAAACACCACAAACGTAATATAGGTCAGATGTTAAAGGGCATGCCACCTTGGGCGCGCATAGCTATTCTCGCCTTTATCAGCTTCGCACTGTGCTTATTACTAGCCCACTCTTTTAGTAAACCTGTGCGCCTTATTAAAAAAGCTACCACTAAATTGGGTCAAGGAGACTTTGCCACTCGAGTTAAAGGCCTTGACCGACGTGGTGATGAATTAGGCCAGCTAGCCAATAGTTTTAATGAAATGGCAGAGCAATTACAACAACATCAATGTGCACAGAAACGTTTGCTTGGGGATGTGTCTCACGAATTGCGCTCACCACTAACTAGGTTACAAATGGCGCTAGGTTTGGCAGAGCAAGAAGTCACGACAGCGCAGGCGAGAGAGCAATATTTACAACGCTGTCAACGAGAAATTGACCGTATAGATAAAATGCTCGCCGATGTGCTATCACTTTCTAGCTTAGAAAATACGCTACAAACTATTAATACTGAAAGAATTAACCTGAACTCTCTACTCGATACCATAGTGAGTGACGAGCAATTTATTGCCGATGAAAAAGCCATCAAAATTACGACTAATTACAGCCACGAAGTTTTTATTCATGGCGACAGAGAATTACTTATCAGCGCCATTAGTAATGTACTAAGTAATGCAGTGAAGTATAGCCCTGCAAACAGCACTATTGATGTCAACTTAACGAAAAAACATCAGTGCCTATATTTAACTATTAAAGATGAAGGCTATGGTGTGCCTGAGCAAGCATTAGCACAATTATTTAGCCCTTTTTATCGAGTAAACCTTGCTAGAGATAGAAAAACCGGGGGCACAGGCTTAGGACTAGCAATAGCTAAACAGGCTATTTTAGCGCATCAAGGTGAAATAAATGCTCGCAACAGAGCGGGAAATACTCAAAAAGGTAATGAGAAAAATGCCAACTCAATAACAGGATTATCTGTTACTATTGAACTACCTTGTATATAAGTCTTTTATTAAGTTAGCTTTTAATTGTGATGAAATTATTCTCTTTTGTTAAGAAGCTCCCTATTAGCCAAAAAATAGTGGCATTTATTTTAAGTTTATATTTTGTAGTTTGGGCAATATCTTCTCCGCTTATTAAATACTTCGCCAATCCACTTTTAATTGCACAAGGTCTAAGTATTTCATCTGCAGCTAGCATCAGCTATAACCCTTTTTTAACTCAAGTAACCGTTAGTGATTTAAAGGTATTTAAAGATGATGAGAAAGTATTATCTGCACAGAAACTAATAGTGCGAATAACCTTATTTCGCTTACTCTTTGATGAAATAGCCGTTAGTAAGCTTACCTTAAATGATGGTTTTCTCAGCATAAAGCAAACCGAGAAACAGCTCATTATTGCCGGTATTGATGTTAAGCAAAACGGCGATAAAGATAATCAAGCAGTGACTGCTAACACTCCAGTAGAAAAGGATCACTCAGCAGTATCCCCTTACTATATTTCACTGCCTAAATTAACATTTAACAATGTTAACATTGAGGTAAACAACCAAAGTAAACCTCACCATATAAGCCTTAATAAATTAGTTATTAACGATTTATTGGCCAGTAAACAATCACAGCAAGCAAGCATTAGCATTGACAGTATTATTGATGAAGCCAAGATCACTTTAACGGCTGACGCACAATTAACACAGGGCATAGGAGATATTCACAGCGAGTTATCAATTTCAGACTATCCCGTCAACACACTAGCACCTTATGTTAATGATTTATCTGAGCTTAGTGGTTTGTTTTCTCTGACAAGTAAACAAACAATTTCCTTAGCGCCAGAGCAAGTAAAACTACATATTGCAGAGGCTGAACTGAGCAATAAAAACCTTATTGTTGATTATCAAAAGCAATTTTTTACTTTAGAAAATTTTCATAATGATTTAATGGGGTTAGTGTTAACGCTAGAAAACGGCGAACTCATTGAACTAGCCGGTTCAAGCCAATTGAGCATGGAGAATGCCAATATTTACTATCAAGAAGCCAGCCAAAAATTGGCACATTTTGAGCAATTAACGGTAGCAGATATTAGTTTTCATCTAGAGCCAACTCCTACGATTAAAATAGCGAGTCTACTCGTTGATAATATTGTTGCCTCTAAAAATGACATGATAGACTTACCACCGATGGCACAACTCAAACAACTATCGATCACAGATATTTTTTTGAATGAAAAACACATCGATATTAATAAAGTCATACTGGATACACTCACCGCAGATATCATTGTCAGCAAAGAAAAAGATCTCGCTAACCTAGTCACATTGCCTGTGACTAAAAGTGAACAAGAAGAAATAAAGCAAATAGAAGAGACATTAGAAAAAGAAATTAATGCCCCAGAGGCTGGGTTGTTAATATCGCTTGGTGAGTTATCTTTCATTAATGATAACCAAATAATACTAGTTGATAATAGTGTCGAGCCTGTTAAGGAGCGTAAACTCTATATTGACACCTTACACTTGGGTGCTTTAAGTAACTCCAAAGACATGCATGAGCAGAAAACCCCCTTTGAATTTACTGGTCGCAGCAACAAGTACGCACACTTTGAGTTTAAAGGCTTCACACAGCCCTTTGCAAAACAGCCAATACATCACCTACAAGGTTTTTTAAAGGAGCTTTCATTACCTGCTGTTTCCCGTTACATGAAACAAGCGATGCAAATGGAGTTAAAAAGCGGCCAACTTAATACCAATATAGATGTAACTTTAACCGGGGAGCAACTTGGTGGTAATGTGACTTTACTGTTGCAGGGGCTAGAAACGGCTATAGCCGATAGCAATGAAGCTGGCGCTTTAATTGACCAAGGGGCACTGCCTTTTAATATGGCATTAGGTATGCTCAAAGATAGTCATGGTGATGTCGAGCTTGACGTGCCTTTATCTGGCTCAACCTCAGATCCAGAGTTTGGCATGAGCAGTATAATGACTTTAATCACTCAAAAAGCCATTTGGATGGCAACTAAAAACTATGTCATAACAACCTTTGTGCCTTACGCCAATATTGTTTCAGCCGCCATGACAGTGGGCGAATTTGCCTTAAAGCTTCGCTTTGATGACTTAATTTATCAAAGTAAACAGATAGAGCCTAACGAAGCTCAACAAGCTTACTTACAAGCTTTTATCGCGCTAATGCAAGATAAAAAAGATACGCGTGTCAACATTTGCGCCATCAGCACACCTGCAGATATTGGTTTAGTTGCCGGCTCAACTATTACTGATAAAAAAGACATAAACCGTTTAAAAGCAATAGCCGTTGAACGCGAACACGCCTTTAAGGATTATATAATTAAACATGGTCAAATAGAATCTTCAAGATTATTACTTTGCTCACCACAGATAGATAGCAATAAAGGCGCTGTGCCTAGAATTGCTTTATCGGTATAGAAAGGAAGTACAATGGAACTCTCTGCATGGCTATCACTCGCTTCTATCTGTATTTTAGGGGCAATAACCCCAGGGCCTAGTTTGGCTATGGTATTAAAACATACCGTTTCTGGCGGACGTTTAAATGGCATGATGGCCAGCATAGCTCATGGTTCAGGGGTGGCATTATATGCGTTGCTTACTATATTGGGCATGGCGATAATAATTAAAGAAACCCCTTGGTTGTTCAATATAATAAAATATTCAGGCGTAGTGTTTTTACTCTGGCTCGCATTTAAAGCACTCACCTCAAAGTCTGGATTACAAAAACTAAAAACTCAAACAAATAGTGTTTCCCTTAAGCAAAGTGCTTGGGAAGGTTTTGCCATTGCTTTTTTAAACCCCAAATTAGCGCTTTTTTTCTTAGCACTCTTTAGTCAATTTATTCATGTCGATGCAAGCACACAACACCAAGCCTTAATGGTAGCAACCGTCGGCGGAATAGATACGTTATGGTATTGCCTCATCGCTTCGATGTTATCGCACTCATCAGTGCTGATAAAATTACGAAATAATGCCCACCTAATTGATAAAGTAACTGGCGTGGCTTTAATTGGTGTTGCTATACGGGTAGCGTTTTAACCATTCATGTAAATGATAAAGCAGTTCAGCTATTAATACCGGTATAATCAAGTTTTTGCTAGTCTGATATACAAGACAGATCATTTAATTTAAACAAAACTTAAATAGGAAAGGTTAACAGCCCTTAATTCTCTACTAAGCCATAATTAACCGCATAACGAATCAGCTCAGCTAAAGTATCAATTTTCAGTTTAGATTTGATATTACGACGATGGGCCTCTACCGTACGAAAACTAATCGCTAACTCTTTCGCTATTTCCTTACTAGATAACCCTTTTGCAATATGAGAAAGCACAAGCTGCTCTCTGGTGGTGAGCTTACCGGTATGTTGTTTGACAGGATTTTCAATCAGCATTTGGGTGATTGAACTACTGTAGTATTTTTTACCACTGGCGACGGCCTTGATAGCGTAATAAACCTCTTCTGAACTCGTGTCTTTTAATATATAACCGCTTGCTCCGGCCTGAATGGCACTGGTGACGAACTCTAAACTGTTATGCATACTAAAAATAAGTACTTTGGAGCTTTCAAGCTGTTCAGTGATGATTTCTGTGGCATCAATACCGTTTAAAGTCGGCATGCTAATATCCATTAGAATTACATCGGGTTGCAGTTCCAATGCCTTTTCTAAAGCAAATTGACCATCGTTGACATTACCAATAACCTTTACATCTGGGTAATAAGATAGGCAGGCACTTAAACCACTTTGTACCATGGGGTGATCATCAACTAGCAATACTGTGATGACGTCTTCGTTGTAATTGCTTTTTTGTGTTGTCATGCTTTGTCTCTTTTTATTGCTTTATTACTGTCTGCTGTTTGTGATTTTTGGCTATTAAAGTGAGACTTTGGAATTTTAACTATTATTTTTGTACCCTTGTTAGAAGAAGTACAGTCAAAATTACCACGATGATACAAAACACGCTCAGCTAAGTTTCTTAACCCAATACCACATGTTTTTTTCTTGGCTTCTACTTTAGTGTTAAAACCGATGCCATTATCTTTTATCGTCAGTGTTAAACCATCTTTTCCAGTGGTTATACATATTTTTACCTGTGTTGCGCGGGAGTGTTTTTCTATATTGGTAAGTGATTCTTGCACGACTCGATAAAGTGTTGTGTTGATTTCATCGGAAAGTAACTTCCTTACAGCAGGCTTAGTTACTATTACCTCAATATTGGTTCGTTCATAAAATTCCACAGCTAGGTTTTCAAGTGCTGAAGAAAGTCCTAATTCATCTAAAATGCGCGGATGCAAATGATGCGAAATGCGTCTGATTTCTTTGATAGCGCCACCAAGGCTTGATTCAGCATCAATTAACGGCTGCGGTTTATCTTGCTTGGTTTGTGTTAAAAAAAGTCCTGTGGCTTCTAGTGAGTACTTAATAGAAACTAGTGTTTGCACTATGCCGTCGTGTAACTCTCTTGAAATTCTCCGCCGTTCTTCTTCTTGCATGTCAATGACGCGTTGACTTAATTCATTGATTTTTTTATCTGTTTTCTTTTTTTGGCTCAAATTAACTAATAGGCCAAAAATAAACAGTATCAATATTGATAAAATGGCAATAAACAGGATGAGTTTTTGTGTTTTATAAATATGTGAATCAATAGACTGCTGCAATTTATTTAGCTTGTTATTTACATCATCTAGGTAAACACCTGTGCCAAGCATCCAATTCCAATCTTTAAGGTATACGGAATAGCCTAACTTGTCTAAAGGCTTGTTTGCTGATGGCTTGAACCAGGTATAACGATAAAAATCGCCGCCTTTTTGCGCATTGGCAATTAAATTTTGAATTATCCTTTCCCCATTAATGTCTTTTAATTCCCACCAGTTTTTACCTACACGAAAGGGCTCTTTAGGATGAGAGATACCGTTACCTTTATGGTCATAAGCAAAAAAGTAACCGTCTTCGCCAGAATAAAGCATGTTGTCTATGGTGTGTGCAACTTGTTGCTTTGCTTGTGCTAAGGGGATTTTTTTATTTTTGTAGATTGGTATAATTGTTGAAACTGCTAAGGTGGTGTAATTCACTAGTTCTTGTTTTTTCTGTTCTATTAAAAATTCTTCAAGTGTCTCTAAGCTTTGCTCAGATAGTTCTCGGTATTCTTGTGAAACAAATAAGAAGATGACAAAGCAAGTAAGTAGCACTTGTATTATGGCAATAATGAATAATCGTTTAGGAAAAAACATAAATACAGATTATTTGAAAAATAGGTAATTACCGTAAAGTATTATTGCAGCTCACGCAAATCAAGTTAAAAGCTTATTCTTTGGTCTTAGGTAGATCTACCTAGTTGATGTGGGTATTCATACGAATAGCGAAATTGCAATTTTCAACATACTATTAATAAGGCTACAAAAATTATAATTACAACGCAAAAGCGTTATTAACAATAAGGAAGGAATAATGAAAAAATCTCTGTTTATTAAACTCATGCTGATAGTGTCGATAGCATTTTCCGGCATGGCTAGTGCCGACGGTAATAAAAAAGTGCGATGGCGTTTAGCTGAAACTTGGGGTCCCAATTTTCCTATTTTTGGTGATGCCACAAAAAATATGGCAAAAATGGTTAAAGAAATGTCCGGTGGTCGTTTTATTATTAATATTGATTCGGCGAACAAGCATAAATCTGCATTAGGGATTTTTGATTTTGTTAAAACGGGTCAATATCAAATGGGGCATTCAGCGTCTTATTATTGGAAGGGTAAAAACTTCAATACTCAATTTTTCACGACAGTACCTTTTGGTATGACAGCGCCAGAACAATATGCGTGGTTCTATTACGGCGGTGGTATGGAATTGATGAAAAAAGTTTATGATCAATATGGCATTTTATCATTCCCTGGCGGTAACACGGGTAACCAAATGGGTGGGTGGTTTAAAAAAGAAATTAATACTGTTGATGATCTTAAAGGTTTAAAAATGCGTATTCCAGGCTTTGCAGGTGAAGTACTTGCAAGATTAGGAGCCAAGCCAACCAATATTCCTTCTGGTGAACTTTATACGGCGCTTGAGCGTAATACCATTGATGCACTTGAGTGGGTTGGTCCATCACTAGATTTACGTATGGGTTTTCATAAGGTAGCACCGTATTACTATACTGGCTGGCATGAGCCTGCAACTGAACTTCAGTTTATGGTTAATGAAAAGGCTTATAAAAAGTTACCTAAAGATTTACAGAAAATTCTTACCGTTGCAATGAAGGCTGCTGCCTATGATATGTATGCACAAAGTATGCATGAAAGCGGAAAGAACTTAGCAAAAATTCAAGAAGAATATCCTAATGTTAAAATTCGTTCATTCCCAAGAGCATTAATGTCAAAAATTCAAATGGCAAATGCTGAAATTTTGAGTGAATTTGCAGAGAAAGATCCTCTAACTAAAGAAATATTGGATTCTTTATATCAATATGAACGACAAATTAGAGCTTGGACAAACTTCTCTGATCGCGCATATTTAGATAACTTCGATCCTATTGAGAACTAATCAATTAGCGCATGTGTTTTGTAGCAATTAGCTTATTAAGCGCATGCGCCCTCTGGATATTACCATGCAGTATTTTATAAATTCACTAAAGAAAATTATCGATGGTGTTGGCCACTTCTGTGGCGTGTTGATGCTATTGATGATTATTAATGTATTTTACGACGTGATTATGCGTTACTTTTTTAATGACGTTAGTATCGCTATGCAAGAGTTAGAATGGCACTTGTTTGCAGCAATGTTTATGTTTGGTATTGGCTATACGTTAATGGCCGATGCACACGTAAGGGTTGATGTGTTTTATGATCAACTCTCTGTAAGGAAAAAAGCCATCATTAATATCATTGGCTCACTATTATTTGCCTTACCTTTTACCGTGTTAATTTTATATTTTAGTTTGGACTATACCTATGAAGCCTATCAAATGGGTGAAGGTAGTGCAGATCCTGGCGGGCTTCCACATCGGTGGATTATTAGATCGGTGATTCCGACTTCATCAATATTTTTAATTCTTTGTATTATCCATGTTGTCTTAACACAGTTCCAATTAATGTTTGGGGATCAATCATCAGCCGAGGAGAATGAATAATGACCGGTATTGTTCTTTTTGGTATAGCTTTAGTCTTTCTATTTTTTGGCTATTCAGTTGCCTTCACCTTTGCAGGCGTTTCATTGCTGGTTGGTGTATATGCTTTAGGCTTAGATTTATTCGCATTTATGCCTTATCGCATTATGAGCATCATGGAAAACACCACTTTGATGGCTATTCCTATGTTTATTTTTATGGGCATAGTTTTACAGCGAACAGGGCTTGCTGAGCGTTTATTAGAATCTTCAGCGAAACTATTTGGCAGTATTGCTGGCGGTGTTGCCATTTCAACTATTGTTGTTGGTGCTTTATTAGCTGCCTCTACGGGGGTTGTTGGTGCAAGTGTTGTGGCAATGGGGGTTATCTCATTACCAGTAATGCTAAAAAATAACTATCACGAACCAACGGCTACTGGGATTATTTGTGCTTCAGGTACGTTAGGACAAATTATTCCACCTTCAATTATTTTGATAATTTTAGGTGATGTAATGGGAGTACCCGTTGGTGACTTATTTAAAGCTGCGGTTGTGCCGGGTATGTTACTTGTTGTTGCTTATGCGGCATACATTTTAATACTGGGCAAAATTAAGCCTGAATATTGCCCCGCTCTTGTGGTTAATGAAAGTAAAAGAGAATTATGGCTACAAGCGCTTAAAGACATTGTGCCACCGTTAATTCTTATTGTATCAGTACTAGGCTCTATTTTTTCTGGTATAGCAACGCCTACTGAGTCATCAGCTATAGGTGCTGTAGGTGCGGTAATTTTATCTGCTTTATATGGTGGCTTTTCATTTAAAGGCTTACATGAAACGTCTATTGAAACGGTAAAAGTAACGTCAATGGTATTTGCTGTTTTGCTTGGCGCGACGGCATTTTCAATGGTATTTAGTTACTCTGGTAGTGAATATCTTATTGAAGAATTCTTTTTGGAGTTACCGGGTGATAAGTGGGCATTTATTATTATTGCCATGATAGCTATTCTAATTTTAGGTTTCTTTATTGATTTCATTGAAATTGCATTTTTAGTTGTGCCTATTCTTACACCAGTGGCAATGGCTTTAAATATTGATTTAATTTGGTTTGCTATTCTAATTTCTATGAATTTACAAACCTCATTTTTAACGCCGCCCTTTGGGTTTAGTTTGTTTTACCTTAAAGGTGTAGCACCAAAAACGATGAAAACAACCACCATTTATAAGGGGGTTATTCCCTTTATTTTAATACAGGTGATGGTATTGGCTATGGTACTGCTATTTCCAGATAAATTGATTTTCTAAAACTTGTTTTGACTATGAATGAAAAAGGCGATGATTATCGGTAGTGATAAATCATCGCTTTTTTTTGCTCAATAAATATCCTGATTACCCACGAGACACAGCTACTATCTATTGATATTGAGCTATACTCAATCTAGTGACTTATTGAGGATTTTGTTATGGCTAAAAATCAAGTTCAATATCAAAAAGGCTACAGTTTAATTGAGTTATTTAAGGATTATGGAACCGAAGCGCAATGCATGTCTGCTTTATTTGACTAGAAATGGCCACAGGGCTTTCACTGCCCTGAATGTAGTTCAACGAGTTATTGCACGTTAAAATGCCGAAAAGTATATCAATGTAATCATTGTCACCATCAAACATCGCTTACTAGCGGCACTATTTTTGCCAATACTAAATTGCCTTTAACGCGATGGTTTCTTGCTATGCATTTGGTCACTCAAGCTAAAACAGGCATCTCATCACGGGCTTTAAAGCGAGAAGTTGGTGTTTCATATAATATGGCTTGGAGTATGAAACAAAAAATCATGCAGGTAATGAAAGAGCGTGATGATAGTCAGCCATTAACAGGGATTGTTCAAATTGATGACGCCTATTATGGCGGAGAGCTTCATGGGGGCAAGCGAGCAAGAGGCTCTGAAAATAAAATACCTTTCGTTGCTGCGGTGTCTACCAATGAAGAAGGACACCCTATTCGTATGAATTTTACAGTGGTTAAAGGGTTTCGATTATCAGAAATATCTCAGTGGTCGAAAAAGCATTTATCACCTGGAAGTATTGTTGTTTCAGATGGACTTGCTTGTTTTAAAACGGTTGAGAAGGCTCAATGTCAGCATTTTAGTATCGTGACTGGTGGTGGACCTGAGTGTTAAAAAAGAGCAGTTTATTTGGGTGAATACGATGATAGGAAATGTAAAAAATTCAATCGTAGGTACTTATCATGCCATTAAACACAAACACTTACCTAGGTACTTAGCTGAATTTTGTTATCGGTTTAATCGACGCTTTGCGTTAGAAAATATGTTACCTCGCTTTGCATATATTGCCCTGCGTACACCTCCTATGCCCAATAAGTACTTGAGAATGGCTGAGCTTTATGGGTAATCAGGATAAATATTGCATAACCATAGGCTACTTAGGTGAGCAGCTTAGATAGGTAACTTATTAGCCAATATCACACCTTCCTTGGGTAATGATATTGGCAACATCGGCTAACTTATTGTTTGTGATAAAGCCTCTACGTTTGGTGATCAGAATACCTTGGTTATCAAACACCAATGTAGTCGGAGAAGCTTCAATGCCGCCTACAGCAGTGAGTAGTTTTCTATTTGCTTGGTATGCAGGAATTTCTTGATGAAAATGCTTTAACTCACGTTTGAGTTGCTGTTTTTTACCATTATTGCCGATTAAAACAATATCAATATCTTTGTTACATAGCTTGTGCGCTTTAGCAAGCCATTGACCCTGTTTTTTACACCACTTGCAATCAGGTTGGTAAATCATGGCAATAGTTACTTTATCGTCACTTGCCGTTGTTACCTTGCTCGCAGCAGAGAGAGGTTTAAGCTTGTATTGATTAACAATTAAATCTGAAAAATCTGACGCAAAACCCTTGCCAGCAACTAACGCTGCTAGCAAGACTAAAACATGTAAAGTATGAGTTAACTTTACTGGCATTAAAGTTTAACCTCTATGCCTGCATAGAATTCACGACCATGTAATGAGCCATAGATGTAGGCAACATCGTAACCGCCGTCAGCATCAAAGAATAATGGGCTGTCACTTTCATCAATTTGTGTGTATTCAAATACATTTGAAACACCGGCGTAAAGCTTCATGCTTTCAGACATTTTGTATTGAATTTTCAAGTCTGAAGATGAAAATGCAGAGCCTTTGGTGGTTTTAAGTGATGTTGGGTCGCCTAAACGGTTATAGCCTTCATAACCGTAATCACTTAAGTCTTTAGAGCCAAACCAAACTGTACTCCAGAAAATATTTACATTACCGATGCTATAGTCAAACTCAAGTGAAGCACGTTCTTCAATAGGCGCAATTGCGTATGAAGATTTAAAGTTATCGTCATAGAAGAATTTTTCAGCGCTGAAATTAACAGTGAAATTTTCAGTGAAGTTGTAACCTGTTGTGAAATCTACAGTGGTTACATCTGCTTGCTCTTCAAGTTGAGTTAAAAACGGAACGCCCTCAGCGTTTTCTTCTAGGCTGGCAAGGTTATCAACTTTTGAATGTGCTAATGATAAAGTTGCTGCAAGTACTTCAGTGTCGTAATTTAAAGAGTAACTAAGTGATACAGATTCTTCCAATTTGCTGATATCAATTTGATAACCTAATTCAGCATCTAAAATACCGTGGTCAGTTTCAAAGAATGATAAAGGCGCACGGTAGCCAATGCCTACAGATAAGCGAGAAGTTAGCTCGTCTGTATGGAAATAGCGCATATCAACACGAGGCGCTAAGAAAGTTTCTTCAATTTCTGTGCCCACTTTTTCTGGGTCAATGAAGTCAGCGGTAATTCTGTCTAGTCTTAATGCTAGTGCAACTTCTAATTTATCTGAAGGTGTCCATGTATCCTGAACAAAAATACCAAAGGTGTCATAATCAAAAGCATCTGATTGATAAGCTTCAACAGCCTCTAGAGCATCAGTTGAAGAACGCATTTCTTCCATACGAGAATCGACACCGTAGGTTATAAAATGTTCATCATTTAGCTCAGTATCAAACTTAGCTCTGAAATAAAGCATAGTGTCGTCAGCTTGATAATCAATACCTTCGTAGAATGAGTCTTGTTCATGTTTTGCATAGCTAACTGCGAATTCAGAAGTCGTGTAATTTGAGAGCTCTGTTAACCACTTTAAATAAGCTTCATTACGTGTTGTGTTAATCCACTCAGTAGTTTCCCAAGCTTTACCGATGAATTGCTTATTAACATCATCATCTTCAAATAAAGAGTCAGACTCAATACCATCGTATGAACCTAATGCTTGGCCAATAGAGCGAACATTATCACCAATAACCGGGCCACCAAAAACTTCAGATTGAATGTTAGAAAGTCTTACTTGTATATTATTAGTGTCGTTTATGTCATGGCTAACTAAGGAAGTAATTGAAACGTTTTCCATGTAAGGTGCTTCACTTACACCATTATCATCATGATCTTCTTGGTTTTGCTTGTCGTATTGTGCAACAAAAGTTAAGCCTGTTTTACCATCTTCAGATACAGCAGTACCCATACCTTTAATGGCTGTAAAGTCATGAGAACCTTTTACATAGTCGAAACTAGCAGTATTTTCATAGGCTTGACGAGTAACAATGTTAACTGTACCGCCAATGGCTTCAGGAGCAATTAAAGATGCGCCAGCACCACGTGCAACTTCAATTCTGTCTACACCTGTTGTTGCAATTGCATCAACACCATAAAAACCAGAAATTAAAGTATGTGTTGGTAAGCCATCAACAAGAATAGTTGTATGTTCACCCTTCATGCCGTTTAACATGATGCGTTTTACACCACACATAGAACATTCGTTAGAAACATTAACACCGGGCTCATTGTTAATGGCCGCGGTTAAATTAAGGGCATTTTTCTTTTCAATCAGTAATGAATCTAAGATTTCAGTCTGTTGAATAACATCTTTTAAACGACCAGCTTGTTCTAACTTGCTGCGTAAATTGATCACTTCTATTACTTCTATTACTTCAATATCTTCATTTTGTGTTGCATTTGCTTCTGCATCAGCTTGTGGATTGGCTAGCGCTAATGTAGGCATACAAAACATTGCTAGATATAAAGGGGAAAACTTTTTCATTAAACTGTTACCTTGATAAATAAGACACTTAACTAATTTTGAGCGGCATTGTATATCATAAAAATATAAATGCAAATAAAAATGGTTATCATTTAATCTAGATCAATAAATAGAACTATATTGAAAAAATTTATGAATCAATGCTTTGTTATTTTTCGAATTAACAGAACTTTTGACTTTTAGGGATGGTGCAAAAGTGTTAGAAGAACAAAGCCTCATTGAAAGAAGTTTTGCTATTACCTGAGAGTGACAAAAGATTTAGATTGGATAATCTATATTCAGGATCTGTGTAGTGCTCAAGTTAAATTGGCAACGGTTTTATAGGTTTATTGCTTTCAAATTTAATGGGATGTTCAATTCTATATCAGAGAGTTAATGCTTTTAGTATCAATATTATGTTCTCGCCTATGCATAAAGATAGTGAGGCATATCATTATTGCAGCAAACGTAAAATCAACCGCGCTTCTTGCTACTTTTGATAAATGATTTGCATTTTAATAGACGATCGGTCTATTATGTGAGTATGACTTTACCCCTAATTAAACCACGACGTGGTAGACCACCAAAAGTATCGCGTGAAAATCAAGATACAAAAGCCGAATTAATTCGCAGCGGCCTTGAGCAACTGACTAAAAATGGCTTTGCCTCATCAGGGATTGATCAGATCTTAAAAAAGGTTGGCGTACCTAAAGGCTCTTTTTATCATTACTTTGCCAGCAAAGAAGCATTTGGTCAGGCTGTTCTTGAAAATTATGCTAGCTATTTTGCTAACAAGTTAGACGCTTGTTTGTTAGATAAATCATACCCTCCTTTGACTCGAATAAGTAACTTTGTTGAAGATGCAAAGGCTGGCATGGCCCGTCACCAATTTAAGCGAGGCTGTTTAGTGGGCAATCTCGGACAAGAAGTTGACTTATTACCTGAAAGTTTTAGGCAGCAACTGATTGATATATTTTTTTGCTGGCAACAGCGTATAGCAAGCTGTCTCAAAGAGGCGCAATCGCGAGGAGAGCTAGCAAGCACTGCAAATTGTGAGTTATTAGCTGAATATTTTTGGATTGGCTGGGAGGGGGCAGTTAGTCGAGCAAAACTGGTACAAAATACCGAACCGTTAGAGGGTTACCTCAATTATTTTATCGCGGCTTTGCCAAGATAAAAATTTCACTATTTATAGACGATCAGTCTAAATAAGGAGAACAAGATGTTTCATGGCATATTAATAGAAAAAGATGATCAAGGTTACCGAGCTAGCGTTAAAGATATTGACGACAGCGTGCTAGCTGAAGGAGATGTTACTATTAATGTTTCTCATAGCACGATTAATTATAAAGACGCTTTAGCAATCACTGGCAAAGGTCCTGTGGTCAGAAAATTTCCCATGGTTCCGGGTATTGATTTAGTTGGGACGGTGGAACACTGTGAGAGTGGAAAATTTAAGGTTGGCGATACCGTGCTACTTAATGGCTTTGGTGTCGGTGAAAACCATTGCGGTGGTTTGGCTGATAAAGCGCGTTTAAAAAGTGAGTGGCTAATCCCATTACCTGATGCTTTTTCACCACGTCAAGCAATGGCCATTGGTACCGCAGGCTACACGGCGATGCTTTGTGTTATGGCGCTTGAAAAAAATGGAGTGACTCCAGATAAAGGTGAAGTATTGGTGACAGGTGCAAACGGTGGTGTCGGTAGTTTTTCAATCGCCATCTTAGCAAAACTTGGTTATAAAGTTGTTGCATCAACGGGCAGAGTTGAGCAGGCTGAATACTTAAAAAAATTAGGCGCTGCAGAGATTATTGATCGTCAAACATTATCAGAGCCTGGACGTCCACTAGCAAGAGAACGCTGGGCAGGCGCAATAGATTCTGCAGGCAGTCATACACTCGCTAATGTTTGTGCAAGCATGCAATATGGCGGTGTTGTTGCTGCCTGCGGTTTAGCGCAAGGCATGGATTTACCTGCGACAGTAGCACCATTTATTTTACGTGGTGTGACATTAGCGGGTATTGATAGCGTGATGCGTCCTCTTGAAGATCGACTTGAAGCATGGCAACGACTAGCAGAAGTTATAGATCCAGAAATCCTCGAAGATATCTCTACCGATGTCAATTTGGCTGAAGTAGTTTCAGTAGCAGAAGATTTAATCGCAGGTAAAATTCGTGGTCGCGTGGTGGTTAATGTCAACCAGTAAGAGCAAGCAGATAAATAAATGAGTAAGATTAGTATTTACTCATTTAAATTAACCTGATGTGATGGTTAACTTAGACTAAAAGCAAACACCTTAGACATTTGGCTTTCTACTGGCTGGTCATCAACTTTAGCTGGTAGGAACCGCCACTGCTTTATTGCTGATCTGATAGCATTTTTGAAGTAGTTGACTTTGTTTTGCTGAGTAAACTGGATATTTTTGATTTGACCATTAACATCAATAGTAAAGTTTACTTTTACTTCAATTTCTATACCTTTACGTTTAGCAACACTTGGATAAACAGGATTGACTGATTTCAGTTGTTCGGCGTTGTGCCAAACAGGTGTTGATTCTGACAATAACTTTTGAACTAGATCTTGTTCCTCGTCATTTGTAGATAGTCCTAATTCGTCTTGTTTTGCTATAAATAGATTTGCATGTTGTGAAGGTTTTAATTCTTGTGGAAAGCTTTTTGAAAACAAAGGCTGATTTTTTTCTACGGTATTGTTAACACCATTTTGTGCGATTAAATCAGTGTCACCTTCTTGTGTATTAATCGGCAGTGTTGAGCTTTGTATAGTATTAGCATTTGAGGTTGCTAGTTGGGCAAGCTCTTGAGCATATGGGTTGTTGATTGCCAAATCTAGCTTGGAGTCGGTTTTTTCAAAAGCTTGTTCAACCATGGAGCCAGTGCCGCTTTGTATCATATCATTAAAGTTGCTGGTTATCTTGTGCTCACTTATTGATAGGTTATCTAATTGAGTTGAGAGTTTTGCATCATTGGCGGTAATTTTTTGTTTATTTGCTTTGTTGTTGGTTGGTAAGACAGCATTGTGGCTATTGGCAACTATTTGTGGTTTATCAGCCTCAATAGTTACCATTTGGTGTGTTTTTTCTGTTGATTGAGCTAGAGTGCCAGCTTGATTATTTTCTATAGCTTGCGGTGTTAATAGCTGCTTAGCAATAGAGCTTGTTGGTAGCGTTTTCGTACTAGATTGCTCTAAGTTATTCGCTTGGCTAGCATCAGTATTTTTGGCTCTAAATGGTGTTTCATTATGCCAAAGATCTAATAAAGGCATGGTAAATAGCTGTTTGCTTGATAACAGCAAGATAGAAAAAATTATCGTTGCACTGGCGAACCATTTACTGATGTTATTTTGAGGTGCACAGTGATGGTCTACTAAACGAACTACTCGCTGTTTTAAATCGCCACCTGAGGCTGCCATTGCCATATTGGGTATAGTGTGTTTATGTTGTGCTTTAGTGCACAAAGAAGCCGTATCGGCTAGTGTATGGGCATACGCTACCGCATTACCGCAATGTTGCACAGCAATATCATCACTGCAATATTCCCGTTCATTACGCATTTGTTTCGACACCCAAAGCACAGCAGGATGGAAGAACAAAAGTATCTCAACGAAAGTTTGTAGAAAGTTAACTAGATAATCATGACGGCGAATATGGGCCAGCTCATGCAATATCAACATTTCGAGTTGTGCAGAGTTTAAGCCACTAATCATAGTTGTTGGGATTAATACTACAGGCTTAAGCCAACCTATAGCCATAGGCACGTCAACCTTTAATGAAATAAACAATTTAGGGGTAATGGTTAAGTTGAGTTGTTTAGCTAACTCATTGAAACGCGCTAACAACTCTCTACTTGGCTCAATAGTACCTTGTTGAGGTAGTTTGTTTACATTATATATTTCTAGCAATAGTTTGCTTGCCAATAAGACAACGGTTGCAAGCCATAGTATGGCTATATAGGGTAAAAAGGAAGGTAGAAACTCACTCAATTCTTGATAACTAAAGAAAGAGTCAGGTTGCTTAAGCTCATGCATTAAATTCGTTAAGGTTAAAATGCTAGCGCTGGCACCCGTTGAAGCTAACTCGGCTCGATAGATTATCCCAAAGGTAATTAGCGGCAACAATAAATTTGCTAACATGGCTAAAGCTGATAGTAGATAGCGAAGTTGAGGCTTTTTATTGCTTACAATGAGTAATGCAGATTTTAATACTAGCGCCACCAACAAGCCTTGCCACAAAAAGTGCAATAAAGTTAGCGATAAACTGTATAAAAATGGACTGTTAAATAAGTGCTCTAGCATCATCAATTTTTGGGTTAGTTTTAGTAAAGCTTATTTTTCTAGGGAATTAAGCAGTTGACGAATATCATTTATTTCTTCGGCAGAGGTGGATTCATCAATAGCTCGTATAACGAGTTTTGATGTTGAGCCACCAAAGGCCTTACTGATCAAGTCTTTAATTAAAGACGATTGCGTATGCGTTTCACTATTTGCGGCTGCGTATACATGCGCTCGGTTAGTTTCATCACGAATAACTAATGCTTTTTCATGCATGATTTGTAGTATTTTTAATACCGTTGTATAACCAGTATTTTGTGTTGTGCTGACTACTTCATGTATTTGTCTTACGGTTGCAGGGCCCATTTGCCAGAGAATATTGAGTAATGTTAACTCTGCTTCTGTTGGCTTTACTGCTGATTTATCACGCGCCATGTTTTTTTCCTATCTTTGACTATATTGACAACTACATTTCTGCGTATATGCGAGTCGTCAGTTAAATATTATTCTTTGAGTTACGAACATAATCGTAACTCGTACGAATTTATCCTATACGTTGTTGATTTAATGAGCAAGCATTTATTTTTGTTGTTCAGGTTATGGTGTCATCAGTTAGTGTTGCATAGAGCTCACCTAAGCGTGTAACTGTTTCAGAGCCCGCATTAGGGTTGAAATCCACCATATTCGGAGCAAAAGTACTAACAACAGTTGAGCCTAATTTAAAACGACCCATTTCATCACCTTTGTTAAATGTTATCGCATCTACCCCTGTGGCGGGATATTGCCATCTAAAAATATCTTTACCTACTGGTGGTGTAATGGTGCCTGCCCATGTGGTTTCGATACTGGCTACAATAGTAGCACCAACTAATACCATAGCTAATGAACCATGTTCGGTATCAAAAATGGTAACAACACGTTCATTGCGAGCAAATAAGTCAGGGACATTATTGGCGGTTAACGGATTAACTGAAAATAACTCTCCTGGCACATAAATCATCTCGCGCAAGGTTGCTGCCATTGGCATGTGAATTCTATGATAGTCCTTAGGTGCTAGATAAATACAAGAAAACTTGCCATTTTGAAATGGCGCCGCTGTTCTTGCATCGCCACCTAATAAAGAGGTAAGGCTATAATCAAAACCTTTTGCTTGGATTAATTTTCCTTCAACTATATCACCTTGTTGAGAAATAGCACCATCGACGGGGTAACATATTGTGCTGGCATCTTGATCTATAGTACGAGCTCCGTCTTCTAGTTCGCGGGTAAAAAAGTCATTGAAGGTGTCAAAATCACTGGCTTTTTTTAATTTCGCTTCGTTCATATTAATGCTATAGGCTTTAATAAAAACATCAATCAGTTTCGTCGTCAGCCAGCCCATTCTAGCGGCCGCAAGTTTGCCGACTAATCGAGATAAGGCATGCTTAGGCATGATATACTGCAAGGCTATTTTAATTCTGTCACTTAGCTTTTTGCTTGAAGATTTGTTCTGTGAGGGCACGTCTTTTTCCTTTATTTACTCTATTGATAACTAATCGTTGAACCGTGAAGTTAATTTATTTTCGCCTAAACTGGCAATAATTCGTTGAAAGCTTGCCAATCGTTTTGGGTTTATTTGCTCTTGCTTACCAGCTTCTATAAGAGCACAGCCGGGATCGCTTTGGTGTTTACAATCTCTAAATTTACATAAGCCACTAAAAGGGGCAAACTCTTTAAAGCCATGATACACCTGCTCGGGTGTTAAATGCCACAGGCCAAACTCTCTAATACCGGGAGAGTCTATTAAGTCGCCGCCATCATCAAAATGGAACAAACGCGCCACTGTTGTAGTGTGCTGCCCTAAGCCGGAATTTTGCGATACTTCTTGGGTGATCAAGCCTAAATCTGGCATTAATGCATTGACTAGTGTCGACTTTCCTACCCCAGATTGACCGACAAAAATACTGGTATGTTGGCTTAATTGCGTTTTAATGTGACTAATGCCTTCATTAGTATGACTACTGCTATAAAGGACTTGATACCCAATATCACGATATATTTGTAATTGCTGCTCAATATCATCTTGCTCACTTTTAGTTAGCTCAATGAGTAAGTCGGTTTTATTTAACACCAGAACAGGGGTGATGCCTGTTTGCTCAGCCGCGACTAAATAGCGATCAATAATATCGCTATTAAAGACCGGCAGCAGTGAAGAAACAATTAATATTTGGCTAATATTGGCGGCAATGGGTTTTACACCGTCATAAACATCAGGACGACTTAATACCGATTCACGATCATGTACCGCCTCAATAACGCCACGGATGCTATGTTGTGTTTCTTTACCTAAGCGCCAAAGTACTTTATCACCGCAGACTAAAGAGCTAATTGAGCGGCGTAAATTACAACGGTAAATATGACCGTTTTCGTCTTCTACATCAGCATGTTGACCAAAGCGACTGATAATGACGCCTTGCTGAGCCGCCCCCAAATCATCATCAGACCATTGTACTTTGTCTACTTTTGGCCGTAACTTTTTGTCATGGTTAGCTTTAATGCGTCGTTGTTGACCTTTAGTTAGTTTTTTCTTAGCCACAAGAGTTGATCATTTTATTTAATCCTAAGTATTTGTCAGCTATTATACTTATATTCAGAGTTTAATGCTTGTGCAATTTTTAAGGGATGTTTATGACGTGTAGTGATGCAAATTTAATTTGGCTTGATTTAGAGATGACAGGGTTAGAACCAGAGGTAGATGTAATTTTAGAAATTGCTACCATAGTCACAGATAGTCAACTAAATATTTTGGCAGAAGGACCTGTATTTGCCATCCACCAAAGTGATAGTGTACTCGACAATATGAGTGAGTGGTGTATTGAACATCATGGTAAATCAGGCTTAACTCAACGTTGTCGAGAGAGTAAAGTGAGTTTAATGGACGCTACGGAAAAAACCATTAAATTTATTGAACAGTATGCGCCCAAAGGCAAGTCACCCATGTGTGGTAACAGTATTGGTCAAGACAGACGCTTTATTAACAAGTATATGCCTGAGTTTGAAGATTATTTTCATTACCGTAATTTAGATGTTAGCACAGTAAAAGAATTAGCACGCCGATGGAAACCTGAGGTGTTAGGTAAAGTAGTTAAAACGGGGGCGCACTTAGCTTTAGATGATATTCGAGAATCTATTGCAGAGTTAAAAATTTATCAAGAACATTTCTTCAAAGTATAAATTTCAACATATAAGCATTAAGGTCTACTATCAATAGTACTCATTTATTGATCAACTTAGGCCTTTTTTATTACTTTCTCAAATTCGTGTCATCTACTTGATAAACTCCCTGCCCTTAGCCTTCTTCATTATTATCTAATGTCGCTAAGCCAGAAAAAACCTTCAGTGAACAGTGGAAAACAACACTCTTTGCCGTTCTTTAAGCAGAATAAATAACCTAACAAGCTTGAAGGTCTGACCAGTTTGATTCACAATGACGCTATCACACAAAAAATTGAGAGTATTATGTCAAACCGACTTAGCAAGATGGTGAAAAAAATAAACCACGCACCGAAGGGAATGCGCCCATGGCTATTAACTAAATTATTTTGCACTCAAGTTAAATATGCCAATACAACGGGTATTCGTATTCTGTCTATTGAAGCTAATCGAGTTGAAATAGAATTAGCCAATAAGAAAAAAGTACAAAATCATATTGGTGGTATTCACGCCGTTGCGGCAGCATTAATGGTTGAGTCGGCCACTGGTATTGCCTTTGGCATAAACCTCCAAGAGAGCAAATTACCTTTGTTAAAATCAATGAAAATTGATTTTAATCGTCGTATGCAGGGGGCATTAAAAGCTGTAGCAACAATAACCGATGAACAAATTACAATATTACAAAGTAATGAAAAAGGCGACATGTTGATCAAAGTCATTGTCACTGATGAATCCAACGAGAGTCCCATAGAATGCTTTATGGATTGGGCATGGGTGAGTAAAAAACGTTAGTTATTTACTAGGCAGTAAAGCATAGCTTGTTCCTGTAAAAGAACTTGGTATAAACTAAGGTGACAAAGGAACCACCAATAATAAAAAGCTATGAGCAAACCTATTACCTCTGATCAAGATAAAACGGATGAACACGCGCATAGCAAGTCAGAGGGAATCTCCCCTGCTAGCAATACTTTACCGCCCTTTTCCCGACAGTTTTCTTCAAAACTGCTTGCCTTAGGGTTTAGTGTTGTTATTGCTTTATTGTTGGCTGTTGTTTTGTTTTGGCAAAATAATCAACAAACACAGTCTGTTATTAAAACTCAGTTGTTACCGCTACAACAACAAGTGAAACAGTTAGCAAGCTTACAACAAGCCAAGTTTATTGTTGATGAACTTTTACGTGGTGATAGTGAAAAAAATTGGCTTAAACTTCATGCGGATTTAATTGCTCTCAACCGACAATTATTAAGACTTAATTCTAACCATGCCAGTATTTATCAACAGTGGTTCAATAATAATAAAGTTGCTAAAGATACAGTTGAGCGTGTGGAGAAGAATAAATCTCGAAATCAACAACTCAAGCAAAGTAGTGTTATTCAACTACAGTTAATGCTTTTTTCTATCTCCAGTATTAGCGATACAAAAAGCAACCAACAAAAAGAACTTTATAAGCAACTACAAACAGATAGAAAAAATGGCACTGTTACTTTAAGTAGAGCTAATGCTTATGTTGAAGCCGTAAAGCAAGCGCAAAAGGCTGAGCAACTTAAATACTTACTTACAGAAATGTTAACGGGTTTTGAACGCTTAACGCTAAGAACATCACAAATAGAATTTGATTTACTTCGTTTAGGTGTCGAGCAATTATTTGCACAAGCGAAGTTATTGCAGAGTGATAATACTAAAACTATTAGTGAATTTTTTCAGCAAGTTAACTCATTTAAAGGCATTGTAATCACCGAACAAATGGCGCTGGCAAAGTGGCAAGGTTATCTAAGGATAATGCAAAGTTATAATCTTGATTTAGATGTACAAAAACAGCAAATCATAAAATTGTTATCTGAGTCACAAGCAATATTTACCTCGAATAGTCATAGTAGTATTAGCCTATTTTTAGCGAATAACAATATTCACCTGTCCAACAATGAAATTTCACTAATATTAATCTTTGCTATTGGCGTTACCTTAGCTACTTTTTGTATTTTGTTATGGAGAGTTCGTCAACAAATAAGGGCGGCCAGCCAACAGAGTTTGGCATTAATTAAACAGTCAATACAAGGGGATGAAGCGTGTATCACTAACGCTAATTGTCATGAGACACATGAAATAATTCTACAAATTCAAGCGCTTACTAAGCCTGAGTACAATAAGCAAGATTACCAGATGTTATTGAGTCAAGTTCAATTAAACGAGCGAGTTATTCAAGAGCAAAAGCAGGCGTTTGAGCAACTTACTGAAAACTCTGACGAACAGGAACTGGAAAAATCCGTACAGGTAGCGGAACAATTTAGCCATGAGTTGCAGCGGTACGGTTATTTGAAAAGTAAGGTTTTACCGAAACTTATAGAAACACAAATAAATGATATTATTGAAGAAAAAGCGCCATCGCTTAATCACGTTTATGACACGCTTGAGCTATTTGAACTAGCAAGTTATCTTCAGTCGGAGAATGCAATATTAACGCTTCATGATGTGAATTTATTGGAAGAGTTACATAGTATATTACTGAATAAGCAAGCTGAGCAGTTAGCAAGTAACAATCAATTGTTTATTAGTTACGATGAAAAAATCATATCCCAGTCCAATTTTGATATTCAATTGTTTCAATATTTGGCTAACTTACTTGTGGATCTATGTTTGCAGCAATGTAATGGGGCATTGTTTCATCTACATTTACAATTGCAGGATAAAAATGCAGGACAGCAGATTATTCGTTTTGTGGTTAAGGTCTATGCAGAAAATCTTACTCAGTTGCCTGATACTATTAAACAACTTGTTCATGCAAAAGAAAAAAAGCAGGCAAGCTCATCATTTATTGAGATATTTAAAATATTTTTAACACAACTTCATGGCGAAAATGTTGTTGCTCAACTTATTGACGGAGGGTATCTATTAAGCTTTGATATACCTTTTACTATTGCTAGCACAGGCAAAAAGTACCAAGCTATTGAAGTAGAAAAAGCAGCCGAGAATGTTATTCTAGCGGAAACTAAGGTAATGCTACTGTCAGCTAACAAAGTCGTTAACTCGATAATAAAGAAACTGGTTTTAGCTTGCGCAGGAAAATTTGAAGTCATTGCTCGTATGGACAGTTTTTCGCAACTTATGAATGTTAAGCACTTAAGTCGCCATAAACTTGATTTACTGGTAGTGGCTAGTGATATTGCGGTGACTGAGCTAAGCCTAATAAAGCAACAAATTGCCAGTTTACCCAAGTCGTTGCAACCTAAATTAATGATCTTGCAATCATCAAAGTTAAACTATCAAAAGTTTGGTTTTTATTCGCAGGCAGAGCAGCCATTATGCAAAGTGGAACTTTTACATAATATTACCGAGCTATTGGCTAAAAGTGATAGAAGTAATCAGTTGTTTAGCGCCGATGAATTTCAAAACAAACCGTATATTAACTCTCAGTTACGGCTGCTGCTAGCTGCTCAATCTCCACAAAAGTATCAAAAGTTGCAACGGTTACTGCAATGGCTGGGGTTGCAGGTAGATTTTGTCTGTGATGAAACTACTCAAACTAGACATTGGCAAACAGGGCGTTATTGTATACTCATCACTGAATTTCCTGAAATGGTTTGGCTCGATATGAGTGTTTTGCCATGTGCACCTGTGGGGATATTCAGCCTATTGAAGCCAATAGCCTTGCCAGATACTCGCGACTCAGCAAAAAACACTATTTTTAATACTTGGTATTGTGGGCAACTATCACTTGCTAGCTCATTAGCTGAGCTTGAAAGCACTTTATCGCCATGGCTAAAACCTGTTGAATCAACCCCATTATCAAGCGCTATTGAAGGGTATGAGGTAGGTATAAATGCTGATAAAATACTAAATGACGATATGTTATTTGATTCTGAAGAACTTGAAAACCTTATTACCATTAGCGAGGTTGCTACCACTTTAGCAACAGGTTATAACAGTGAAGCGGTTTTTGATTTTTCTCGTTACCTACACCATCAAGGCTCTGCAGAATTAGCTTTGTTTATGCTGGACGATTACAGTCAAGATAATCACCAGCAGCTTACTCAATTAGCTGAGGCAATTGAAGGCAAAAATTTTGAAAAAGCTAAAATGGCCGTGGAAAGTTTACAGCTTAACGCCAACATACTGGCTGCAAATGATTTACAGCAACTGTGTTCACAGTGGCTACATTTGCTTAATAATGACCAAGCATTGACTGAAATAAAAAATATAAATGCTCTTTTAAAAGACAGCCAACAAGCATTAAACGCTATTGATAGTTATGCTCAAACAATATAATCGCAGCTGGAAGGTAATAAAGCATTAAAACTCGATTAAATAGATGCTTTTAAACCGCTAAGCGTCCCTTGGTAAGCCTTTTTCTATGGAACGAATTAAACGGGCATTAAGTCGCGTGTTAGCATCATTTTTTACTGAGCTCTCAGCTTTATTTATAACTTGTTGGGCAAGCGCCCAGCAAATGTGCTCTGCCACTAATTCAGTCGCACTACTGAGCTTTTCGTTAAGCGCCTCAATGATTGTTTCGTTGTAAGGGGCATTTCCTAATGCAACGGCAATATTACGTTGCCAACTTTGAAAACCTATTCTACGTATAGGCGAGCCTTGTAGCTTTTCAAGGAAGTCTTGCTCATGCCAAGCAAAAAGTGCCAATAGGCTTACCTGATCAAGTTTTAGACGTGGCTGAAAGTCAGTTTCTAAGCTTAGTTTTGCGTATTTGTTCCACGGGCAAATAAGCTGGCAGTCATCACAACCATAAATTCTATTGCCCATTAAGGGTCTGAGCTCTAATGGGATAGGCTCAGGAGATTCAATAGTGAAATAAGAAATGCAACGGCGGGCATCTACTACATATGGCTCAACAATGGCTTTAGTTGGACAAATTTTGAGACAGGCGATACAACTGCCACAATGGTTAACGGGCGGTTTATCTTCTTGGTTTGTTAGTGGCAGCGGAATATCAATCAATAACTCCCCTAAAAAAAACCATGAGCCCGCTTCTTTGTTCAATAATAAACTGTGTTTTCCTACCCAACCTAAACCGGCTTTTTCGGCTAAAGGACGCTCTAAAATAGGGGCGGAATCGACAACGGGGCGAAAGTTAAAGTGCTCACAATAGGCGGTAATGTTTTTACCCAACTGCTGTAAGCGTTTGCGCATTAATTTATGATAGTCTCGCCCTAAAGCGTAACGACTAATATAGGCGTGATCTTTGGCATTTAAAATACGGGCGCATTTTGCATCGGTAGGTAAATAATCTAATCGGACACTAATGACTCGCACTGTGCCAGGCTCTAGCTCTGCTGGTCTGGCGCGCATTAAACCATGGCGAGCCATATAATCCATATTGCCGTGATAGCCCTTAGCTAACCACATTTCTAACGCTTGCTCATGGTCAGATAAATCAATATCGGTAATGCCTAGCTGAGAAAAGCCTAATTCTTTACCCCAACACTTGATTTTTTCCACTAAGTGAGGATAGTTAATACTAGGTTTGTTTATTACAGTGTTTGTCATATTAATTAGTTAGCTTGTACCTATTCATCTACTGTCATCTTTATGAAATTAAATAGAGTATGACCGGAATGATGGATTAAATTCCGTATAAGATTACTTACACAATGATGACACCTTCACAAGGAAGGCTATAGTCCATGAGTTTATCACAAGTACCCTTTACAAAACATAATTGCCACCAGGTTTATGACGCTCAGCAAGTGTTAACCAATGAGGGGCTTATTGCGAAAAGTAAAAAAGTGCCCCTGTATCAGTTGATGGAGTGGGCAGGGGAGGCCGCATTTGAGCAACTTAATAGCCATTGGCCAAAAGCAAAAGCTATTTTATTAGTGTGCGGCAAGGGCAATAATGGCGGCGATGGCTTTATTATTGCTCGCCTTGCTCATCTAGCAGGCATTAAGGTGACTGTCTTATTAACTTGTCAACCTAGCCAAATTAAGAGTGATGGCAATATAGCCTATCAAGCCATGGTTGATGCAGGAGTAAAGCAGGTATTCACTGAAGATACTCTTGAACATATTCGTAGTTTTCAAGGACAAGTTATTGTTGATGCTCTCTTTGGTATCGGCTTTTACGGCACATTAGCTGAACCTGCGCAGCAATGGATTGCTGCTATTAATGAAAATAGCACTCCGGTATTGAGTGTTGATACTCCCTCTGGTTTGTGTGCAAGGACAGGCCATGTAAATAACCAAAATGCAGTTATTGCGGATGTGACAGTAACCTTTATTGCTTACAAACAAGGTTTACTCACAGGACAGGCAGCTAACTTTGTTGGTGAGATTTTTTTAGCAGATTTAACTTTAGGTGCGGCTTTTAAGCAGCAAGTTGTTAGCCAGCATTTATATCAAAACCAGCCCTTGGTCATAAATGACAGCTCGCCTTTGAAAAAGCGGTGGCGGACAAGCCATAAAGGTAATATTGGTCAGGTACTGGCTCTTGGCGGCAGTGTTGGCATGCCTGGAGCAATTCGTTTAGCCAGTGAGGCGGCACTTCGCTCGGGAGCGGCTTTAGTGTCTGTTTGTTGTCATGTTGACAATCGAAGCTTAGTGGTTAATGGCCGACCTGAGCTAATGCTTGCGCCGAGTAATGTTGAGGAGTTGGCGAAATCAAATGCAATGCTAAAGGCTAAAGTGATTTTATTGGGCCCTGGCCTAGGCAAGCAGACTTGGTCGCAACAATTGTTTGACTTGGCTATTGAGCAAACTAAAGAATGTAAACCTCAAAAACTAATGGTGATTGATGCTGATGCGTTGACTTTACTGGCGAAAAAACCTCGCTATTGTGACAATTGGGTGTTAACGCCTCACCCAAAAGAGGCCGCAATATTATTAGGCTGTAGCGTGCAAGCCGTTGAAGCGGATCGCTTTAAAGCCGTGCGAACTATTGTTAAAATGTATGGCGGTATTTGCGTATTAAAAGGCGCAGGTAGTTTGATTTGTGATGGTGAATGGGTGGTTATTAATAGCACTGGCAATGCAGGTATGGCGTGTGGTGGCATGGGTGATGTATTATCAGGCATTGTCGCCGCCTTTATTTTACAAGCAGAGCATTATTTTGCTGCTGTTTGTTTAGCTGTCTATATTCATGGCGCTGCGGGTGATATTATTGCTGATAAATATGGTCAACGCGGGATGTTAGCCAGTGATTTATTTGAACCCATACAGCGATTGAGCAATCAAGCTTGAGTGATATTTTTGAGAAAACATGAGACAGTTAGAATATTTATTAGCCGATGAAGCTGCCACCGTAGCAGTAGGTGATTGTTTAGCTAAGGTATTGCAATGGCAAGATCAACAGCAACAAGCCAAGCAAGCCTTGGTAGTTTATTTACATGGCGATTTGGGGGCAGGTAAAACCACCTTAACTCGGGGTTTTGTGCGCGGTATGGGACACCAAGGTAATGTTAAAAGCCCAACCTATACCCTAGTTGAACCTTATGGATTACCACCTTGGCAAGTGTATCATTTTGACTTGTATCGGTTAGCGGATGCTGAAGAATTAGAGTACATGGGAATACGTGATTACTTTAGTGAAAATTGTTGTTGTTTTATAGAATGGCCAGAAAAGGGTGCTGGACTCTTGGCTAATGCCGATTTAATCATTAATATAGTTTATCAAGAAGAACAAAGAGTCATTGATTTACGTGCCTGTTCACCGCGTGGTGAAGCTGTTTTACAGCAGTTTGCGGTTATTTACTCTTAATTTATATAATTTACACAGAAGTGATAAAGGTTAGTTATGCGGTTGTTACCATTGTTTTTTACTTACTTGTTGTGGCTATTAATAGCACTAGCATCAGTGACGGTGAAAAATACCTCAGCAGCCAACTCAACGAACAGTATTGAAGGTATTCGGGTGTGGCCAGCGCCAGAGAATACCCGTATTGTCTTCGACCTGAAAAGTAAACCTGATTTTAAATACTTTAGTTTAACTAAACCTAATCGTTTAGTGATTGATTTTAAAAATACCAAAAATAGTGCCGCACTGAAGGCACTAGCAAGCAATGATCCCCGTATTAAACTATTTCGCACCAGCAAAGCCAAATCAAAATCGAGCACCCGTTTAGTGTTAGAATTAGCACAAGCTTATCAACTAACGGTTTTTCCTTTAGCACCAGCAGGCCAATATGGAAATCGCTTGGTGGTAGATTTACATGATAAAAATGTAAAAGCTAACGTTATCAAAAAAACAATCCCTAATGGTAAGCGAGATATTGTTATTGCTATTGTTGCCGGGCATGGCGGTGAAGATCCTGGCTCTATTGGTGCTAAAGGCTCTTATGAGAAGCGGGTAACATTAGCGATTGCAAAAAAACTCGCCAGCTTAATCAATCAAAGAAGTGGTTTTAAAGGGGTGATGATCCGAACAGGCGATTACTATGTGAATCATAACCGCAAAACCGAATTAGCACGTAAAAGCAAAGCAGATTTACTTATTTCTATTCATGCTGATGCTTTTGTGTCTCCTAAACCTCATGGCGCTTCGGTTTTAGTGCAATCATCTAGGAGGGCAAATTCTGAATTTACCCGTTGGATTGCTAATAGGCAGGACGAATCTGCATTGCTCGGCGGGGCTGGTGAAACCATTAAAAAAACTAAGGATAAAAACTTAGCCTTTACACTGGCTGATATGAAAAAAGAACATACCATGTCAAGTAGCTATGAGTTTGCCCTACATGTAATTCAGCAAATGAAGAAAGTCACTAAACTCCATAAGAGAAAACCTGAAGGGCTGAGTTTAGCTGTTTTAAAGTCTTCAGACATTCCATCAGTGCTTATTGAAACAGGTTTTATTTCCAATCCTGCAGAAGAGAAGAAGCTAAATAGCAAAAAGCATCAGCAAAATCTTGCTAACGCTATTTTTAAAGCGGTTGATAATTATTTTATTGAAAATACCCCTAAAGGTACTCTATTAGCTGCTACCACGATGAAAAAGCACAAGGTACGAAGTGGTGAGTCGTTATCATTTTTGGCACAGCGTTATAAAATTTCTATGGCAAAAATAAAGTCAGTAAATAATTTGAAAACCAATCAACTACGTATCGGTCAAACCTTAAAAATTCCTCGCGCTGGCTAATTACTTCGTGTTAAATAGCCTTTGCTAACATAAGAGAAACTATGACAATTGCAATACTCCCTGCTCGTTTAGCTAACCAAATTGCGGCTGGCGAAGTGGTGGAAAGGCCTGCCTCGGTGATAAAAGAGTTGGTTGAAAACGCTCTAGATGCTGGCGCAACGACGGTTCATATCGATGTCGATAAAGGTGGCGTGAAAAAAATTCGTATCAGCGATAATGGCTGTGGCATTGCAAAAGATGAGTTAACTCTGGCGCTAAGTCGTCACGCCACCAGTAAAATTAAAGATTTAAGTGATTTGGAAGCCATTAATAGTTTAGGTTTTCGCGGTGAAGCTTTAGCGAGTATTAGCTCAGTCGCACGACTAACATTGACGTCAAAACCAAAAGAACAAAGCACTGCATGGCAAGCGAATGCACAAGGCCGTGATATGGCGGTGACAATCAAGCCCGCAGCACATCCGGATGGCACCACCATTGAAGTAGTAGATTTATTCTTCAATACACCGGCTAGACGAAAGTTTTTACGTACTGAAAAAACAGAATTCAACCACATTGATGAAGTGGTTCGCCGCATTGCTTTAGCGTGCTTTGAGGTAACCTTTACCTTAAGTCACAACGGTAAAATAATACGCCAGTATCGCGCAGCCAATACGCAGGCACAACATGCTAAACGTGTTGCCATGGTATGTGGGCAAAAATTTGTTGATAACGCCATTAATGTGGATTGTCAGCACGACGATATGCACTTTACCGGATGGTTGGCTAAGCCTAGCTTTGCTCGTAATCAAAATGATCTTTGCTATAGCTATGTTAATGGTCGCATGATGCGAGACAAACTGATTAATCATGCTATTCGTCAAGCCTATGCAGACTTGCTGCCACCAGATACCTATCCAGCTTTTGTGCTTTTTCTTACCCTAGATCACCGTGAAGTTGATGTTAATGTTCATCCTGCAAAGCATGAGGTGCGATTTCATCAAAGCAGGTACGTACACGATTTTATTTACTCCGTTTGCCATCAAGCGTTGATGGACAATAATCTTCAGCTAGAAGAGGGGATTCATCAATCAAGCAGCATAATAGCGCCGTCAGTGGAAAAAGAGACTGCTGTTGAATATCAGCGTACTGATTATATTAAGCCATTACAGCAAGTGACGGATACGGCATATACGCCAAAACAAAGCTACGCAAATTACGACTCAAAAAATCATGTCAGTGGCCAATTCCCCAGTGTTGCGGCCACGAAAAACTATCAACAACTCATGACCCCCTTGGCTTGTAGTGATGAGCCCGTAGAGCAAGAAAACCATACAAATGATTTACCTACGGTGGTAAAAGCAGAGCACTTTTTTCTTGCTGTTGAACAGGGGAAATATGGCATTATTAAGCAGCAAAGTGGTTTGTCCTTGATGTCTTTAAGCAATTTAGCTTATGAAGTTTATAAAGACGCTATTAGTCGAAATTGGTGGCAGGGAGAGTTGGGCTTAATCAGTCAGCCTTTATTGTTGCCTTTACTGGTTACCCTTACTGACCAGCAAATAGAAATGGTCAAGATTCAACAAGTACAATTGCAACGGGCAGGAATCATTGTTGAAGTAAAAGATAAACAACGGCTGCAAATAAGGCAGTATCCGGCTTTGCTCAGAGAAAATGATGTCAATAGCAGTTTTATGATGATTATTGATGGCGTGTCTCAACAAGCTAATACACAGCAGTTAACCCTTGATGATGACAGTATCATTTCAGTCATTGCTCGTGTGATTGCCACTAAGCATTATAACGAAGAACAAGCTCAAGCCTTGTGGCTGAAGGCAAAAAATAGCTTATCTGAACAATTAATTCTCTCGTTACTCTTGAAATGTACTCCAATTGACCTCACATCACAAATTAATCAATTAGAGTCTCTTACTTCAATATAAGAGCTATTTAAATAGAGTCATTCAGTGTTAGAAAATGCACAAGTAAAGCAACCACCTGTTATTTGTTTGATGGGGCCAACAGCATCGGGTAAAACCGCTTTAGCTATGGATTTGCATGACGCTTTACCTTGTGACATAGTGAGTGTGGACTCAGCGTTAATCTATCGCGATATGGATATTGGTACCGCCAAACCAACCGTTGAAGAATTAGCAAAATATCCACATCGTTTGATCAATTTAAGAGATGCTACCCAAAGTTACTCTGCGGCTGACTTTTGTCATGATGCTTTAGCCCAGATTGACGAAATTAGAGCAAACAACCGAATTCCTTTGTTGGTTGGTGGCACCATGATGTATTTTAAAAGTTTAATTGAGGGTATATCACCTTTACCTGCGGCTGATACTGATATTCGAGCAAAGATCGAAGCCGAAGCTAAAGAGAATGGTTGGCAAGCCATGCATGAGCAGTTATCACAAATTGATGCAGAAGCAGCGCAGCGAATTCACCCCAATGATCCACAGCGCATTACCCGAGCATTAGAGGTTTTTCGTCTAACGGGAAACACTTTGTCACAATTAACACAAATTAAAGGTGCTAAGCTAGAGGGCGATGTTTTACAATTTGCCATAACTGCGCAAGAGCGTAGCACCTTGCATGAAAGAATTGAGATGCGTTATCAACAAATGATGACACAGGGTTTTGAGCAGGAGGTTATTCAGCTCAAAAACCGTGTTGACTTACATGAAGACTTACCTTCAATTCGCTGTGTTGGCTATAGACAAATGTGGCAGTACCTTAATGGTGAGTTTGATCGAGATGAAATGATATTTCGTGGTGTTTGTGCCACCAGACAGCTAGCTAAGCGACAGCTGACTTGGCTTAGAAACTGGCCTAACCTACACTGGTTAACCACAGGAGATAAAACCAACTTGGCACAAGTGCTAGCCATAGTTGGTAAATGCTAATAAGCAAGCCATAAATAGAATTAATATTCGCTATCTTAAAGCAATATTGAAATATTGGTGTATAATTAGTTGGTTAGATGCTTAGGATTGAGCATAGAATTTAGGTTTTACTATTTTTCATTAATCAAAATTTTTTGGTTAATCACTTTTTATTAATAATAAAAAAAAGGAGCCATATAATGGCAAAAGGACAGTCTCTTCAAGACCCATTTTTGAATGCTTTACGTCGTGATCGCATTCCTGTTGCAATTTATTTAGTCAACGGTATTAAACTTCAAGGGCAAGTAGAATCCTTTGATCAATTTGTTATTTTGCTCAAAAATACTGTTAGTCAAATGGTTTACAAGCATGCCATCTCTACTGTTGTACCTGCTCGAGCTGTTAATACGGCACCAATGCCTAATCAAGCAGACTCAGAAGAGTAATAAGACTAATTATACTTGTTGTGCTTCATTTTACTGGTGACAACCTACATTTTAGCTGTAGGTCGATGCTTGCTTCGACAGTAACTATTATTAAGGTTTAACGCCGTTGTTTGATCGTTATCAAGCGGGTGAACAAGCAGTGCTTGTTCACTTAGATTTCCCAGATGAAAGTACCCGAGAAGATTTAACCGAATTTAAAATGTTGGTGTCTTCTGCTGGAGTAAATGAATTAACGGTTGTTACAGGCAAACGCAGTACGCCGAATCCAAAATTTTTTGTCGGCTCGGGTAAAGCACAAGAAATAGCCGAAGCAGTAAAGTTATTCGATGCCAATGTTATATTGTTTAATCACAGCCTATCTCCTTCTCAAGAAAAAAATATTGAAGCCTTATGTGAGTGTCGAGTAGTCGATAGAACCACACTTATTCTTGATATTTTTGCCCAACGAGCTCGTACACATGAAGGTAAACTGCAAGTAGAATTAGCACAGTTACGCCATATCAGTAGTCGACTCATACGAGGCTGGACTCATCTTGAACGACAAAAAGGTGGTATTGGGCTACGTGGTCCGGGTGAGACACAATTAGAAACTGATAGACGTTTGCTACGTGAGCGAATGGTCAATATTCGTAAACGTTTAGAAAAAGTTGAACGACAAAGACAGCAAGGGCGACGTTCAAGAACGCGTGCAGAATTGCCTACCTTATCATTGGTAGGGTATACCAATGCGGGTAAGTCGACTTTATTTAATTTACTGACCCAATCTCAGGTGTATGCAGCAGATCAACTTTTTGCAACGCTTGATCCAACATTACGTAGGATAGAACTTGACGGTGTTGGCGGGGTTATTCTTGCCGATACCGTTGGTTTTATCCGTCATTTGCCCCATGATCTAGTGGCCGCTTTTAAAGCAACCTTAACGGAAACTCGTGAAGCTGAGTTGCTTTTGCATGTGGTAGATATATCTGACGATAGGCGTAGTGAAAATATTGAACAAGTGGAATATGTGCTAGCCGAAATAGAGGCGGACGAAGTCCCTCAATTGGTTATTTGTAATAAAATTGATAATCTTGATGAAGTAGAGCCACGCATAGATCGTGATGATCAGGGGTTGCCTATTCGAGTTTGGTTATCAGCACAGGCTAATTTAGGCATCGAATTACTCTATATCGCCTTATCTGAGCGTCTAGATAATCAAATTGTTGAGTATAAATTAGCCATTCCACCGAGTGCTGGTAAATTACGCGGTAGTTTATACAAGCTAAATTGTATTAATGGTGAATATTATGATGAACTAGGTCATTGTCACCTTGATATTAAGTTACCGAAAAGAGAATGGCACAGATTGATAAAACACGATGCTAATAAAATTGAGCAGTATATTGTAAATTAATGTGTTTAACCCTATATAGAGTCTTATAAAGCTAATAGTTTTAGCATAAACTATTAGCATGAATATTAATACTTAACTAATTACTAACCTAGCGGAGAAAAGCATGGCTTGGAATGAACCGGGGAATAACGATAAAGACCCCTGGAAAAACAAAGGCGGTAAAAATCAAGGTCCACCAGATTTAGATGAATTGCTTAATGATTTAGGTAAAAAAGTCAGTGGCATCTTCGGAGGAAAAGGTGGTGGAAAATCGTCGGGTGGTTCGACGCCATCAAGAAAGAGCTTTTCTAGCATTGGTATAAGCCTACTATTAATTATTGCTCTTGTGGTTTATGCCTTTAGTGGTTTTTATACAATCAAAGAAGCTGAGCAAGGTATCGTACTACGTTTTGGCCAATATTCTGGCACTGTAGAGCCAGGCTTGCGATGGAAGTGGACCTTCATTGATCGCATTATTCCTGTCGATATGCAAAGTACGCGTGATTTACCCGCTTCTGGTTTTATGTTGACCCAAGATGAAAATGTTGTGCGTGTTGATATGCAAATTCAGTATCGTGTTGTTGATGCGCGCAATTATATTTTTAGTGTCACCAATGCAGATGACAGCTTAAGTCAATCTCTTGATAGTGCTTTACGCTATGTTGTCGGTCATGCCAAAATGGATGACATATTAACCAGTGGCCGTGAACAAATTCGTCAGTCTGTGTGGCAAGAATTAGAAAAAATAATTACTCCTTACAACTTAGGTTTAATTATTGTTGATGTTAACTTTAAAGATGCGCGTCCGCCAAACGAAGTAAAAGATGCTTTTGATGATGCCATTGCGGCACAAGAAGATGAAGTGCGCTTTTTACGTGAAGCAGAAGCCTATGCCCGTGGTATAGAGCCACGCGCTCGTGGTCGAGTTAAGCGTATGGAACAAGAAGCTATCGCTTATAAAGAGCAAACAGTGTTAGATGCAAAAGGTGAAGTGGCTCGTTTTGAGAAAATTTTACCAGAGTACCAAGCTGCGCCTGAAGTTACTCGTCAACGCTTATACATTGCTACAATGGAGAAAGTGTATAGCAATACTAGTAAAGTCATGGTTGATGTTGAAGGAGGTAATAACATGATGTATTTACCTCTAGATAAAATTATCCAGCAGCAATCGACAACCAATCGTGCTGCACCTCAAGGGTATTCACAATCAACACAGCAAAAACCAATTATTAATTCATCGTCATCAAATTCTGGTCGAAATGACAGATTTAACAGTGGGAGAAACTAAGTCATGAAGAATTTTTCCATTGCTATTTTAGCGTTATTGTTTGTCTTGGTTGTTTCATCGGTATTTGTTATCTATGAAGGCCAACGTGGAATTGTTTTTCAATTTTCAAAAATTAAGCGTGATTCAGCCACCGATCAAATGATGATCAAAGAACCTGGTTTGCACTTTAAAATACCATTTATTGAAAATGTGAAAAAACTGGATGCTCGTATTCAAACGCTAGATGAGGCGCCAGATCGCTTTGTAACAGCTGAGAAAAAAGATTTAATGGTCGACTCATTTGTTAAATGGCGCATTATCGATTTTCCAACGTATTATCTACGTACGTCAGGCTCTGTGGATAATGCTCGTGCTTTATTAAAGCAAAAGGTTAACAACGGTCTTCGTACAGAATTTGGTAATAGAACTATCAAAGAAATTGTTTCTGGTGATCGTGATGCCATTATGCAAAAAGCATTAGAAAGCGCTGAAAGTAGCCGAGAAGATTTAGGAATTGAAGTGGTTGATGTACGTATTAAGGCCATTAACTTACCAACGGAAGTGAGTAACTCTATTTATGATCGTATGCGTGCAGAGCGTACTGCAGTAGCTAAAGAGCATAGATCACAAGGTCAAGAGCAAGCTGAAATCATTCGAGCTACTATAGATGCTAAAGTTACCGTTATGTTAGCTGAAGCGCAAAAAAATGCTTATACCGTACGTGGTGAAGGTGATGCAATTGCTGCAAAAGTTTATGCGAATACTTACGAGAAAGATGCTGAATTTTATAGCTTCTATCGCAGCCTTGAAGCCTATGAAAAAAGCTTTAGTAGCAAAAATGATATCATGGTGGTTAAACCTGATAGCGATTTCTTCCACTACTTAAAAGGCGGTAATAAAGGTAAAAAGTAGACGGTATTCTTCCGCCTCATCGTGTGAATCGAGGAGCTTGAATACAGGGTATTACACAATACTTTTATCAATGCTACAAAGCCAGCTTTATTGCTGGCTTTTTTATATACAGCATGAGCACTATGTTGTGGTTCTATGCTTCCGTGGCGCTGTTTGGTGCTATTAGATGATGCAGGAGCAATTATCCTGAGTACCTTCTACAGATGGAAATAAACTAAGGTAATAAATCGAGGAAGTTTTCTTATGACAGAAATATTGTTAACAGCCATTGCTCTAGTACTCATCATTGAAGGTATAGGCCCGGCATTATTTCCTAACCGTTGGAAAAGTTATTTACTGCGTATTGCTAAAGAGCCAGTAGTAAATTTACGCACTATGGGCATGGTTATGTTGTTGTTAGGTATCGCTTTGTTAATGTTTACATAAACCGTTGGAACGAGTAGTAGGTGAAAAGCGGAATATATTAGCGTAAAAAAACATCATATATTACTTGGACTAGTATTGTATTTTTGGTAGAATCCCCGCCTAATTTTTTTACGAAACAGTAAGCATGGGCAAAAACGTAGTTGTTCTAGGAACCCAATGGGGTGACGAAGGTAAAGGTAAGATCGTAGACTTACTTACCGACAAAGCAAAATATGTCGTTCGCTATCAAGGCGGACACAATGCAGGCCACACTTTAGTGATTGACGGTGAAAAAACCGTTCTTCACTTAATTCCATCAGGTGTGTTACGTGACAATGTAAAATGTCTCATTGGCAATGGCGTAGTTTTATGCCCTAAAGCCTTAATGACAGAAATCAAAATGCTTGAAGGTAGGGGAGTTCCGGTTCGTGAACGCTTACTTATTAGTGATGCATGTCCGTTAATTCTTCCTTATCATAATGCTTTAGATGCGGCACGTGAAATTGCTCGTGGCGCGAAAGCTATTGGTACTACTGGTCGCGGCATTGGTCCAGCCTATGAAGATAAAGTTGCTCGACGTGGATTGCGTGTTGGTGATCTTTTCTGTGCAGAATCATTTGCAGCAAAATTGAAAGAAATTGTTGAATATCATAACTTCTCATTAGTTAACTACTACAAAGTAGAGCCCGTAAACTATGAAGAAGTGTTAGCTGATGCTTTGGCTGTTGCTGATATTATTAAAAATATGACGGCAGATATTTCAGAAATTTTGGATCAAGCGCGCAAAAATGGTGATTCAATCATGTTTGAAGGTGCACAAGGCACTTTACTTGATATTGACCACGGTACTTATCCTTATGTAACCTCATCAAACACGACTGCTGGTGGTGTTGCTACTGGTTGTGGTGTTGGCCCTCGTCATCTTGATTATATTTTAGGTATTACTAAAGCTTACACAACACGTGTTGGCTCTGGTCCATTCCCAACAGAATTAGATGATGAAGTTGGTAATCACTTAGGCACAGTTGGCCATGAGTTTGGTGCGACTACAGGGCGTGAACGTCGTTGTGGTTGGTTTGATGCTGTTGCTATGCATCGTGCTATTCAGGTAAATAGTGTAACGGGCTTTTGTTTAACTAAACTTGATGTACTTGATGGTTTAGAAGAATTGAAGATTTGTACGGGTTACACAACAGAGTCTGGCGAAGTTATAACTGTGCCACCTACTGCTGCAGAAGGCTATGAGAAGATAACCCCTGTGTATGAGTCAATACCAGGTTGGAGCGAAAGCACTGTTGGTGCAACATCGGTAGAAGCTTTGCCAGCAAATGCGCTTGCTTACATTAAACGGATTGAAGAAATAACGGGCGTACCGGTTGATATTATTTCTACCGGTCCCGATCGTAATGAAACAATTATTAAAGTGAACCCTTTCTCTTCATAATACTGTTTTTACTTCTATTTAAAAACCAACCTTCGGGTTGGTTTTTGCTTTTATAGCTAGAAGTAACTTCAAGTCTACTTTCCTGTAGAAGCGCTAGCGGGATGACTTTTTTGATTGATAATAAAATCCTCTTTAAGTGTTATATACATCAAAAAGAAATCAATTACAGTTATACCAAGTTTTTTAAAGGAGGCTGTATGTATAAACACATAATGGTTTTATTTATCTCGGTAATATTTTCTTTTGGTTGTCAAACGCTTCCCATATCCACGGATACCTTTTTTCAAGGAACAAAAAACATAAACTTGCTTGATAATAAAGGTAAAAGAGTGCCTATAGGCTCTGTTAGCTTTATAACTAAAGACAAGAATATATATTATCAAATTCACTTAGGTAAGATTTATTTCAAGACTATTTTTTATCTATGAAAGAGATGATGTGCCTTGAAGGGCCAGAACTTTGGTGCCATTTAGCTTATCCTTACCATACTCCTCGTAGCATTAAAGAGCGGGATTTTAGTTGGTTAGCGTACGATTTATTGTTTATGTATAAAAATAAAACAGAGTTTGGTACTAATTTTTATAACGGTATCTTTTATGACTTTAAGCTCGAGTCGAAAAAATTAGTAGGTACAGCTATGGCTGTTGATCTTAATTTGTTAGCTGCGCCACCAGAAGATATAACAAAACCACCAATAACCCTTGATGATATTTATGAAATAGCACCAACTAGTCGCTGGCTACCTACTATAGAAGTGAAGTGATTTTTTAAAATCTGCCAGATTTTATTTGTGTTTTTTGTCATATTCGTTATTCTAAATAAAATAATACAAGGTGGATTTCATTTGCACTAATAATGGGGGCTTTTCTAGTTGATTGTCAGAAATCACTACTTACGCGGATTTACATTAATTATAACTGTTTTGTTAATAATACTTGGTCATAATGTTGAATATTTAGAGAAATAATGTGATTTGTTCGATGCTAAAGTTTATATTTAATATAGCTTACAGCGATTTAATATAGTTAATTAGGCTTGAAATGCTAATCAGCAATGCAATACACTATAAAGCAATAATAATAATAATAATTAAAAAGTGGCTGAAAAATGCCACGTAATCAAATTTTAAAAAATATTAACGCATTAGGGAACCATAATGACAAATCTTCGCCAACAAGCACTTGATTATCACGCACAACCGACACCAGGAAAAATAAGTGTTGCCTTAACAACCTCAGCAGAAACGAGTGAAGATTTATCACTTGCCTATAGTCCAGGTGTTGCTGAGCCATGTCGTGAAATAGCAGACAATCCTGAAGACGTATATAAATATACCGCTAAAGGTAATATCGTTGCGGTAATTAGTAATGGTACAGCTGTTTTAGGTTTAGGGAATATAGGGCCTATGGCGTCAAAGCCCGTGATGGAAGGCAAGTCATTATTATTTAAACGCTTTGCCAATATTGATTCATTTGATATTGAAGTAAAACATAAAACGGTTGAAGAATTTGTTAGTACTGTCGCAAATATTGCTGATAGTTTTGGTGGCATAAACCTTGAGGATATCAAGGCTCCAGAATGCTTCGCGATTGAAAAAGCGTTAATTGAGCGTTGTAAAATACCTGTTTTTCATGATGATCAACATGGCACTGCTATTGTAACCGCAGCAGGCATGATGAATGCATTGGATATTCAAGGTAAAGATATTAAGCAGGCCAATATTGTATGTTTAGGTGCTGGTGCTGCTGCTATCGCCTGTATGGAGCTTTTGATCAAGTGTGGCGCACAGCGTGAAAAGATTTATATGCTTGATTCAAAAGGTATTGTACATACTCGTCGTGACGACTTGAACGAATATAAAAAATTATTTGCCAATAATACCGATAAACGTACTTTAGATGATGCTATTGTCGGTGCAGATGTTTTTGTTGGCGTATCAGGTTCTAACTTACTGACAGCAGAGCAAGTTAAGCTAATGGCAAGCAACCCTGTTGTTTTTGCTTGCTCTAATCCAGATCCTGAAATTAAGCCTGAATTAGCATTGGCGGCACGTGATGATATCATTATGGCAACAGGCCGAAGTGATTACCCGAACCAAGTAAATAATGTATTATGTTTTCCATTCATCTTCCGTGGTGCTTTAGACGTTCGTGCCCGTACTATTAATGATGAAATGAAAGTTGCTGCTGTGCATGCTATTCGCGCATTAGCAAAAGAGCCAGTGCCAAATGAAGTACTAACGGCCTGTGGCGAAACTGGACTGACATTTGGGAAAGACTATATTATTCCTAAGCCAATGGATTCTCGCCTTTGTGCTGCTGTCGCTACAGCGGTTGCGCAAGCGGCAGTTGATTCAGGTGTTGCTGCTTTGCCTTTGCCTGACAATTACATGCAAGACTAATTTAACTTTGTATAATTAAAGCAATCAAATTTGCACTATAACTAAGGTCGTGATATTAATTTATCACGACCTTTTTTTAACGCTGAAATTTGTCATAACATGTTTAATACATTCTTTAAAAAACTATTCATCGCCATGCTGCCTAGTCTATTGTTAATAAATATCTCATGTGCAGAGCAGGAGCAAGGGGTAATGAAAGAGAAAACACAAGATTGGTTACAGGTAAAAGTGATCTACTTAGATTTTGAAGGTGGTTTTTATGGGCTGGTGACAGACAGTGGTAGCAAACTTTTGCCAATGAAGCTAGCTAAAGAGTACAAGGTTATCGATACCCTATTAAAAATCAAAGGTCATAAAGTAGAAGGAATAGCAACTATTCAGCAGTGGGGTACTCTCTACAAGTTAACTGATGTGGAATTAATTAAGTTAGGAAAAAGAAAAGCCCCTAATGAATACTAGCGGCTTTAGCGTAAACTTAATGACAAATTAACGGTTGCTTCAACAAGGTGACAATAACTTCATCAGCTACAAACTGTATTTGATATAACTGTTGATAATCTAGCTCTGTTAGTGGCGCCATTTTTTGTTTAGATAACAGCTCTGCAAGTTGTGGCGTGGTATTACTATGCCCTACCACTAAGCTATTTTCTTTTCTTTGTTGTAATTGAATTGATAATTGCTCTAAATGTCTAGGATTATAATTTTGCAAAGCAATATGTTGCTTCTTGGCAAAGGGAGTAGCAGTTTGCCGTGTGCGTTGGTAACTTGTGCTATAAACCTGAGTGATTTTAACTTGAGAAAGCAAACTCGCTAGTTGCTTTGCTCTTAATTGTCCACATTGTGTCAACCCAGGGTTTTCGCCTTCTTGCTGTTTTTCGGCGTGTCTAACTAAATAGATGCTGAAAGCCTCTGTTGCAAAAACGGGAGATACCAAGGCCATACACAAGAGTAGTAAAATAAATTTTTTCACGATTAAAATAACCTATTCAAACCATTTAACGCAGCAACCCTGAAAGCTTCAGCCATCGTAGGATAGTTAAAGGTCGTGTTGATGAAATATTCGATAGTATTTCCACCATTAGTTTGCTGCATAATTGCTTGGCCAATGTGAATAATTTCTGCCGCATTTTCGCCGAAGCAATGAATGCCCAATATCTCTTTACTTTCTCGGTGAAAGAGAATTTTTAATGAGCCAACTAAACTGTTAGCAATTTGCGCTCTTGCGAGATGTTTAAATTGCGCTCTACCGACTTCATAAGGTATTTTGGCTTCCGTTAATTCTTGTTCGGTTTTTCCTACTGAGCTGATCTCAGGAATAGTATAAATGCCAGTGGGAATATCGGCGATTAACTTCGCACTACTTTTGTGATCTATCATGGCTGATGCTGCTAGTCTGCCTTGATCGTAGGCAGCACTGGCTAAGCTTGGATAGCCAATGACATCACCAACAGCATAAATATTTTCAACGTCTGTTTGATATTGATTATTCACTTTAAGCTGCCCACGTCCATCGGCTTTTAGGCCAGCATTGCCTAGGTTCAAATCAATGGTGTTGCCGGTGCGACCGTTGGCAAATAATAAACAGTCAGCACGCATTTTTTTACCTGATTCTAAATGCACGACAACGGATTGATTATTAGCTTCAACTCGTTCAATTTGTTCACCATGGCGGATGACAACACCATTATTCCACAAGTGATAACTTAAAGAGTCTGATACTTCATCATCTAAAAAAGATAGCAAACGATCTCGAGTATTGATTAAGTCAACTTTTACACCAAGCCCTCGAAATATACAGGCATATTCACTACCGATAACCCCTGCACCGTAAATTATAATTGATCGAGGCTCATGTTTGAGAGAGAGTATAGTATCTGAGTCATACACGCGCGGGTGATTAAAATCGATATCATCAGGGCGGTAAGGATGCGAGCCTGTAGCAATAATAATTTTTTCGGCTGTAATTGTTTCTATGGAGCCATCATTTTTGACTATTTGAATGGTATTAGTATCAATGAAAGAGGCTTCGCCAGTAATTAAATCAACAAGATTTCTATCATAAAAACCGCTACGCAGTTGCACTTGTTTACGAATAACAGATGATGCATGGCTTAAAATATCTGAACAGGTTAAATGCTTCGCTTTATCATGGCCACGAAATAGTGGGTTGGAGTTATATTCAATTAAACGGCTAACACTTTGACGTAATGCTTTTGAAGGTATGGTCCCCCAATGAGTGCAGCCACCACCTACATCTTTGTAACGCTCAATAATGGCTACTTTTTTATCTTTTTTAGCTAACTCCATCGAAGCACCTTCGCCGCCGGGGCCAGTGCCAAATATAATGACATCGTAATCGAATGCGTTATCATTGGTATTTTTCTTTTTTGACTTACTCAAAGGATTACCTCAAATACCTGCTAATACTTAGTTATTTAAGTATATAATTATGAAAATTTTAGCAGGATTTGAAGGAAATGATAGCTTTATTACTTTGAATATTAGGCAAGTTTTGCCGTTAGTAATTGCCAGCTTCTGCGTTGTTCACTGACTTTAGTTTTTAATTCTTGATATTGATTCATCAACTCTGATTTTTCAACATCTGCCATAACCTGTTCACGCTTTTCTAGCAGCAGGGCTTTACGTACTTGATAATAGGCATTTAGCTTGTTTATTAATAAATCATACTCTTGCTGCAACTGTTGCAATGCTTGTTCAGCATTAGGCAAAGTGATGATTTTGTCCTTACTGCGCTTTAATGTCATCGCATGGCGCATTTTTTCAATTTTATCTTCTGGGCTGGTACGAAGCTTTGATGTTAAACCAAGCCATTGGCAGCTTTTAATGAACCATTTTGTTGGATCAAATTGCCACCAACGAATACCATTTCGGTAATCATTTTCGAAAATATGATGATAATTATGATAACCCTCACCAAAGGTTAAAAAAGCTAAAAAGCCGTTGTCACGGGCAGTATTCTTATCTGTATAGGTTTGCTTGCCCCAAACATGCGCCAATGAATTGATAAAAAACGTAGTGTGATGATTTACCACCAAGCGGCAAAATCCTACTAATAAAATACTATTGATTAAATCACCATGCCATAAACCAAAAAAAATGGGGACGCCAAAGTTCATGATAATGCTAAGTAAAAGGTAATTTTTATGTTGCCACATTACAATAGGATCTTTTTGTAAATCACGAACATTTTTGTAGTCATGATATCTATGCGCTTGATATTCACGACACATCCAACCCATATGAGAGTACCAAAATCCCATTTTGGCAGAGTAGGGGTCAATCTCATTATTGTCGACATGTTTGTGATGTACGCGATGATCAGATGACCAGTGCAAAATGCTATTTTGCACTGCAAACGCACCGCCCAAAGCAAATAAAAGCCGTAAGCTCCAATGGGCTTGATATGTGCGATGAGACCAGAGTCGGTGGTAACCTGCTGTAATTGACATACCACAATAGATAAAACAGATAAGTGCAAACAAAATTTCACTACCGTCAAAGCCAACAATATATGCACGATAAGGAACAGCAATTGCTGCCACCAAGAAAGTGACAGTAAACACAATAACATTAAGCCAAATAATAGCGGGTTTTTTCATGTCTTAACTCAGTGAATAGATTAATTTTAATAATTTAAGCGTACAACTGTACGCTGTATCTAGTGTAGCTAGATCATCTGACCAGTCAAGAAAAATTCGCTTAAATTTTTGCCTAAGGACTCACCTGACATTAGTCCTTGATTGCAGTATGATTATAACTAATTATATTTGTACCAAGTTTTAAGAGTAGTAACCATGAGCGGTGTTCGAGCACAGCAGAAAGAAAAAACCCGTAGGCTTCTGATTGATGCGGCTTTAGGCCAGTTAAGTGCTGAGCGTAGTTTTTCTAGCTTGAGTCTTCGAGAAGTGGCTAAAGAAGCCGGGCTTGCACCAACATCATTCTATCGGCACTTTACTGATATGGATGAACTTGGCCTGACTTTAGTCGATGAGGCGGGTTTGACCTTAAGGCAATTAATGCGGCAAGCAAGGCAACGTATTGCCAAAGGTGGCTCGGTAATTCAAATATCGGTTGAAACTTTTATGGAACTTATTGAAAGTAATGGTAATATTTTTCGCCTATTACTTCGTGAACGCTCAGGTACATCAGCGGCATTTAGAGCCGCTGTAATACGTGAAATTCGTTATTTTACCATGGAGCTTTGTGACTATCTTCAGCAAGCCAATGATTTAGATGCCGAAGTTGCTTATATGCAAGCCAATGCTGCGGTAACCATTGTATTTAGTGCCGGTTCAGATGCTTTAGATATTGATGATAGGTATGAACTAGCACAGTTATCAAAACAAACCATTCAACAATTGCGTTTTATTGCTCGCGGTGCTGCGGAATTAAGTATTCGTCGCAAAGCAGCAAGAAAGTAGTTATTTACGGGTTAGTACTACACCCGTTTCAATATGATCTGTATACGGAAACTGATCAAATAAAGCGAATTTTTCAACAACATGTGTTTTAGTTAAATCAGCTAAATTTTCTTTTAACGTATTAGGGTTGCAAGAGATATAAATAATCTTACTGAAACGACTAACAAGTTCAACACTGTCTTTGTCTAATCCTGCACGTGGTGGATCTACCAATACGGTATCATAATTGTAAGTGGTTAAATCAAAGTCTTCTAAGCGTCTAAATTTGCGTTCACCATTCATCGCTTGACTAAATTCTTCACTCGACATACGAACGATATTAATATTTTCGATGTTATTAGCCTTGATATTGACTTGTGCAGATTTCACTGATGTTTTAGAAATTTCAGTACCTAACACACGATCAAAATTTTCAGCTAAAGCAATGCTGAAATTGCCGTTACCACAATATAATTCAATTAAATCACCTCGGGCATTAGCGGTGGCTTGTTGCGCCCAAAGTAGCATTTGTTCATTAACGCCACCATTTGGCTGAGTAAAACTATTTTCGACTTGTTGATAAACAAACTTTTTATCGCCAACTTGCAGTGACTCCATCACAAAATCTTTATTTATAATTATTTTTTGTTTTTTTGCTCGACCAATAATATCAACAGGGGCAATAGAACTGAGTTGTTCTTTTAGTCTTAATGCCGCATTTTCCCAACTTGGCTCTAACGGTTTGTGATAGAGCAAACTAATAAGCAGCTCTCCACTTAACGTTGAAAGAAAATCAACTTGAAAGAGTTTGTAGCGAAGCTCAGGTTTATCTTTAATAGCAAGCAATAACGCTTTCATCGCTTGGTTAATTAACTTGCTTGCGACGGGAAAGTTATCAACTCGAAATTTTTCTTTAGTGGCACTGTTGAACATAATGTAATAAAGATCGTCGCCTTGATGCCATACCCTGAATTCAGCTCGCAAGCGGTAATTAAGTTTTGCTGAAGGGTAAACATCGGCTGCTGGCATGGCAAAACAAGAGAATAGCTCTGTCATATCGTTTTGTTTTTTCGATAGTTGTTGTTCGTAGTTATCGGGATGAATATGACTAAACATTTGCTAACCTTGTTTGTAGTATGAGCCTATAGAGATTAAGAGCGAGAATTTTACTCTTGCTTTAACTATTGTCTAGGTTTATTTAAAAAGAATATATAGGTTAGCATAAAATAATCGCCGGGAATGATTAATGACGAACGAGGCTAGCCAGGCAAATAGGGCAAGAGCGTGTGCTGCGTGGTGGTACTGATGTGTCGATACCTTTAGCGCCGATACGGAAATCAAGCCTACCAGCATATAAAGCGATGCGAACCACGCACGTTGTTGCTTGGCTGCTTGGTGCCATATTGTTTTATTTAATATCGATAAAATTAAGGCATTCCATCAGTATTGATGCTGAAAAGAATAAACGATTATATACGTTAAACTTAGCTGTTGAGCAAATAGCAAGTGGTGTACTAATAACAAATGAAAAAGCTGAAATAGAATATGTTAACGATACCTTATTAAAAATAACTGGCTACAATACGTTGGATTTAGTGGGTAAAAAACTAACTATTTGAGCGCTGGACAAACCGACCCAAGGGTATATGAAGATCTTTCGAGTTCGATCTTTAGTGGAGAACATTGGTTTGGTGAATTTCTAAACAAAAAAAGTCAGGGGAAGAATATTGGAATTTTGTAAAGATTACTCCTGTCAAGGGGGAAGATGGAGAAATCATTAAGTATATTTCTGTGAATGAAGATATCACTAAGCGCAAGTATAAAGATGAAACTATCAAAACACTAGCTTTCTATGATCCTCTGACCATGCTTGCTAATAGACGGCTTTTAATGGAAAAAATTAAAGGTGCTATGGCTTTAGTAAATCGTATCGGTGGCCAGTTTGCCGTTTTTTATATTGATATTGATGAATTTAAAACGATTAACGACACCATGGGACACAAAATTAGCGATGAAATACTTAAAGTGATTTCAGATAGGCTTTTATCTACTGTGCGGGAGGTAGATACAGTTTCTCGCCTAGGAGGTGATGAGTTTGCTATTTTGTTTGAGTGTATAGGTCTTGTTAGTAACTTAGAAGTGATTTCTCAAAAAATACTAAACATAATAAGAGAGCCAATAAATATTGATAGTAAAGTCTTTTATGTTTCATGTAGCATTGGCGGAAGTACTTTTCCTACTGATTCAGACAAAATAGAGCAGCTACTTAGTTATGCGGATATGGCTATGTACCATGCAAAAAATAAAGGAAAAAATAACTTACAGTTCTTCAATGAATCCTTGAATGTTGATAGTGCTCGTCGCATGAAAATTTAGAATGGTTTAAAAACAGCTTTAGAGAAAGGTGAATTATCGTTAGTTTATCAGCCAAAAATTGATCTAGCTTTAAATAAAATTTATGGCGCAGAGGCTTTGTTAATATGGGAATCACCTGAGTTAGGTAATGTTTCTCCTGTTGAATTTATTCCTATTGCAGAAAGTTCAGGTGAAATTTCTCGTATTGGTGAGTGGGTTCTACGCACTACATGCAAACAATCAAAACGTTGGCAAAATGAAGGTATAGATTTGTTGCTATCAGTTAATATATCGGCTGTACAGTTGCATTCAGGAAACCTGATTAACTTGGTTACAAACGTGTTAAAAGAAGAAAAGCATTCCCCACACTTGCTTGAGCTAGAGGTAACAGAGACGGCAATCATGGTAGAAACACAAAAGTCAGTACTGCAAATTGAAAAATTAAGAAATATAGGAGTTAATGTTTCCATTGATGATTTTGGCACAGGATATTCTTCACTAGGGCAACTTAAAGATCTCCCTGCAAATATACTCAAAATTGATAAGTCATTTATTTCTTCATTAACAACAAACGAAGAGGATGTGTCTATTGTAAGAGCCGTTATTAACTTAGGACAGTCGTTAAACCTAAAAGTAATTGCAGAAGGTGTAGAAACTCGAGAGCATTCTAATATTCTCTCTGATTTAGGTTGTCATTTAATGCAAGGGTATTTATTTAGTAAACCCATTTCACCAGAAGAAATTGCAGTAATGCTAAAAGATAAAACAGCATCATACATATAGCGAACCCTATAAATTTTCTTCGTTCAAGCTCGATACAAGAGAAAACCTGCTATGCTGCAAATAAAAAGATTAGCGTTTAATTTGATAAAAAAGGGATTATGTTTAGTAATAATCAATCAGAAACACTGTCTAAAAAGTTTATACATTGATTGTGGATATTACTTTGAACAACATCACTTATATTAAGGGGTTGTCGTGTCTCGCAAAGATAGTACGGATAAAAAAACCTACTAATAAATCACTATAACTAGTAGGTTTTTATATTTTCTTAGACAGAAGCTTAGCTACTTTCGTTGTCTGTTCTTTCTGGACGCTCTTTTGCTTCTCTAACTTTTAATGTTCGCTGCTGGAATTCAGTATCATTTAATGCTGATATAGCCTTGTTGATATCATTGGCAGCCATTTCAACGAAACCAAAACCACGTCGCTTACCCGTGTGCTTATCCTTCATTAAACGTACAGATTGGACATGACCATAATTAGAAAATAGCTCTTTTACTGCAGCTTCATTGGCACGATAGGGCAAGTTGCCAACATAGAGAGTTTTTATATCATCTGTGTTATCCGTAGGGGATGTAGCCGTTGGAGTGGAGCTGGCCGAGCTGGCGATAAGTGGTGCAATAAAAGCACTGACTAAAACACATGCAGCAGCAACCATGGGAGATGCCGAGATAGTGCTAGTTATAAGATAAGTAATGATAGCAAAAGCAATCGCTATAATTACCGTAGATAGTTGCGGAGACTTCATAATGAATACCTAATTATTATTTTAATAGAGAATTTAAATTCTACTTAACTTATATCAGCCTTTATCAACAAAAAAGTGCAGGCTAAAAAGCATAAGTAAAACAATTCTATGTTACCCAGCTTTTATTATTGTGCAACTATAAGTGTAAAAAATATGCAATTTAACGCCTAATTGATTTAATTAGCATGATATGCGTACGTTTAGTTCAATATATCTTCAAACAAATAAAAGTTTTGAAATAATGCTTGATCCTTTTTAAAAGATCTCTACAATGCGCAACCAGTTCCAAGG
>ERZ1048872.315-NODE-315-length-56329-cov-9.129154_pt1 | contig 56329 bp, 51 predicted proteins | sample MGYA00383100_ERZ1048872 | MGnify/ENA primary metagenome ERZ1048872 (study PRJEB29581, sample SAMEA5548370) | metagenome | biome: marine; feature: coastal; material: water | depth 50 m | study: Short-term variability in the microbial, nano- and picoplankton...
CATTTGCTGAGTTTTTCTTTTTACTAAGTCTGCAGCTAGGAAATAACTCTTGAAACCATTCAGATTCCATAATGGTTCGACGTTGATTATTAAAAAACTCACCAAGTTGTTGGTTATAGGAAACCGACATTATTTTTGCTCTAGGTCTATTTCCTATAACGAAAAGAATAAACGATATGTTAACCAAAATTGACTTCAAAAACCTGGGGGGCATATTTATGATAAGGTTATCAGCTTCCCCCTGGTAACAACGTTCTAATTGGTAAATGATGGCTTCAATATGCCAGTTATCTTCAAACGATTCACCTTGCTGTTCCATAAAAACTTTAGCAGAAAAGGTATATAAGTCATTGGCTAGTAGGGTATTCAACTCTTCTTTAGTTGTTGGTGGTCTCAATTTCATTTTTCTACTCCATGGCGTTTTAAAAATGCATCAAACAAGGCTTGGTCCGAAGTTGAAACAGGTTTTTCTTCTGCAATTGCATCTTCTTCATCAACGAGAAGTCTATTCATCAAACTTATTAATGTGTTAATAGCTCGAAGATCGCCTTTAAGGGCTTTAGTCGATAATGTCTTTACCAAAGCTTGCTGTTTGGTATAAGTGACTTGATTTCCTCTTTCCATCACGCTGATTTTTTCAGACATTTCTTCTTGTAAATCAGTCTTCAAGTTTTTAGTACCTTTTGGTCGGCCGGCAGGGTTTCCGGATTCCCCTGGTTTAAATTGTCCCTTTTTTGGTGGTTTTTTATAGCCCACGTCATACTCGCCATTACTCATGACCATCCTCCATTTTTTCAGTTTGTCGAGTAGAAATTAACTCGTCATAAGTAAGCCCGGTTTCTTTGTGGGTGACAGGTTCATCAGATATAGATTGAAAACGCTTGATAGCCACATCGATATACTTGGGTTCTATTTCAACACCTATACAAATACGGTTTGTTCTTTTGGCGGCTATTAACGTGGTGCCAGAGCCGAGGAAACCATCAAGAACAAGTTCACCGGGATTTGATGCATCTAATAAAATATCAGCAATCATTTCAGTGTTTTTAACCGTAGGGTGGGAAGCGAGTAATTCATCTCGTTCGCCACTAAAGGTATTCATGCCTGGGTATGTCCAAATATTTGAACGATTCCTTCCAAATTTACCTAGTTGAATATTGTTGGTATGGGACTCAGTTCCTTTTTTAAATACGCAGCACATTTCATGCTGGCTGCGGTAAAACGAACCCATTCCAGCATTTGTTTTTGACCAAATACAAATATTAAGGCGCTTATCGTAGACAACTTCACCGGCATCAAGCATTTCTTTGAGGTGGTGATGGTCCATAAAGTGATAGTGAGTAGAGCCTTCCTTGCTAACGTCGAAGCTTGATTGAAACCATTCCGTTAAAAAGTCGGTGAATTCAGCCGTCGACATTTCACCGCTGGCCATTGCAAATTCTTCATGTGAACTCTCATTTGCGAGTACATGACCGTTGATTTTTACATTATATGGAGGGTCTGAAACAACAATATCAACTAGCTTTTCATCTGTATTATTGCTTATTAACAATGAGTCTCTGCTATCTCCACACATAATGGTGTGTCTACCGACGAGAAATATATCCCCTAGTCGCAAATAAGTGGTACTTGCAGGAATCGGTATTGATTCTTCCTCGGAAAAGTTTTGTTCATCATCTAGAATGAGCATTTCTATTTCAGGTAACTCAAATACCGTTAACGAGAGGTCAAAACCAAGCTCTTGTAAATCTAGAAACTCTAGTTTTAACGCTTCGGTATTCCAAGAGGAACCTTCAGAAATTTTATTGTCAGCAATACGAAAGGCTTTTATTTGAGCTGGAGTTAAATGAGCTACTTGAATCGTTGGGATATCTTTCGAGCCAAGTTGTTTGGCGGCAAGTAGCCTTGCTTCACCGGCGATTATTTCCTGTTTCTCACTATCTACAAGGATGGGTGTTAGAAAACCAAACTCGCTTATAAGCTTTGAGAGTTTGGTGATTTTGTCCTTTGAGTGGTTTCTTAGGGCTTTACTATATGGGATCAACTTTTCAGTTGAGATGTTTTCTATCTTAAATTTAGTCATTATTATTTCCTCGAGTAAAAAATTAGTGTTTAAATTTTTCTTTATTCACTGTAGGAAGGACTATCTGGAGTAATAACGCTGGTTTGAGGTTAAATTTTTTGAATTTATTCATTTTGTTTCCTATTTGTTTTTAGCCTTATTGGCATAGGAAACTCTGTTTAACTTTGTTTAGAACCCTTTTTTATTCTAAATTTTCCCTGATAGTTCCCTGTTATTTTTAGAATAAGAGAATGTTATTTTCTCTCTAGGTCCTGGCCGGTAAGGGGAGTGGGATATTTTTTATTATTGATGAATGCATAATAAAACAGTTATTTCCCTGTACTTTCACTGTTTTTAGGGAATTTAGGGGAGACTAGTTAGCAGCAGACTACATCCACCGCCACATTAAGAAAAGCCCGTTACGAAAGTAACGGGCTTTTTGCTTTTAGGTGTTTAATAAACTGCACAGGGTTTGCAGCGCTAAATCTTCATATAGAGTTCAACCTCTATCTCACCGTCACACTCTAAGAGTCACTCAATGATTTACTTCCTAAACTTTATGAACACTTAGAGTAGGAAACTCCTATTGAGATCTGATCGATAAATGGCGTGGATATAACGGCTTTAAAAGCTATTTTATTTGAGCTAACTTTTTTTGACAGGTTAGTAATTTTTCAAGTAATTCATCAATGATAGGTAGAGCTTTATTAGCTTTTATATCAAAAAGCACAAAAGTAACCTCGGCATCAACAACTATGTTTTGTGTTTCTTTACACCTAATAATTTGAGTCACAATGCCACTTTTGTTACCTATTTTACTGACTGTCGTTTCAATGCATAAATGCTGCCCAAGGAGTGCTGGTAATCGATAATTAATATTCATATTCGCGATTACCCATGCGACTTTATGCTCAGCAAAATAGTCGATTTCATCACTCATACAAGCCTAACGATCTTCTTCTAAAAACTCTAGGTAACGCGCATTGTTAACATGTTGATAGCCATCTAGATGATAACCCCTAACTATTATTTCCGTCATATCTCTAACTCGTGTAAAAAAATATCGTAATAGACTAACCGATACATCAGCTGAAACAAACACTTATATCATATGCTTGGCTGAATTGGTGATCCTGCGACCAAATTTTATGCTAAAAACTATCGGTTAAGCTTGCGGTGTAATCAAAAACTTCTCACCAGTTGCTTGTTTGGCATAGGCGCCTAACGATTCCATTTGCAATGCTCCAGCAAATAACATTTCATGTGTAGTGACTAGCAAATGTTTTTCGGACTCCCAAAGGCCCAACACCATGGTTGTGTAATATAGAGGGCCAATGGCATGACGTAACAGGGCGAACAATTGAGGTGTCAAATAATAGCCAATGATTAGCAAAAAAAGCTCGCCAAGGACAAGGGATATTCATATCCACTCGCTGGGCTTTAGCACCTTATATTAAAGCTAGCTGAAATGGCGTACCCATTCCTGAATTAGGACGTGAACATGGCATGAATACGGGTGACAATTTTGCAACTTCGACTACCCCTTTACCTCGATTGAATGCTTTGCGTAATTTACACTAGCTATGTTCACCAACACAAATCTAGATGACAAATAGAGATTATTTTAGGCCATGTTTTGTGTATTCACCTTTGACTATTAGTTCAACAATAACAGGCTCATTTGATGTGTTTTTCCAATACCAGCCATGGACGCCAGAAAATGGTGTGGTGAAACTGCCCTCCATACTTTTTGTTGTTGCAATGGCATAACTTTCAAAATAGCCTGTGGTGTCACCTTCAGGTTCACCGTGCAAATCAAAGTATAATGCTGCATCGTTAGCGACCCACTGATAGGTTAATTTTTGGTATTGCTGCATAGTAAATTTGTATTCAACTCCACGACCCGCAGGAACAGTTACTTCAATAGTGTCAGCGCTGATTTTTGCGCTAGGTTCACTGTCTGTTAGAGCAACTGAAGTTGTTATTTCAGCTTTTACACTAGGTTTTGTATTCGATAAAACGGTTAAGCCAAGCTTATGCCCTATACCCGTGGGATCGATGTTGTACTCAGCAGGTAATATGATGGTAAGTAACGCTATAGTAGCGAAGGCTAAGCTAAATATAGTGTATTTTATCAATGTGGCATTTGTTAATGTAATAGTTTTTTGCATTGTTTTGTCTCTAAAATAGCTGAAAAGTTTACTCAGTAAATTTATTCAATCTGTTCAATCAATTGATTAAGTAGCCAGTCAGTTGATAACCTATCAACATAAAGCCAGCACTCATCAATAAGCAGTTTGTATTGGTTGCAAATCGAGTAAAACTACTGTGTTTACGCCAAAAGTTAATCAGCAATAGAATGAATGCGAGTGCGGTAAATTGTCCTAATTCAACACCAACATTAAAGGCGATTAAGTTGCTTATCAATCCATCTTCAGGTAATTGAAACTCTTGCAGCTTAGTGGCTAAGCCAAAGCCGTGAAAAAGTCCGAATATTAACACGGCCAATTTAGCATTGGGTGATTTACCAAAAAGATGATTAAAACCGCCTAAATTATCAAAGCCTTTATATACCACTGATAGACCAATAATGGCATCTATTAGGTAGGCGTTCACTTGAATGTCACTCAACACACTGCAGAGTAAAGTTAAGCTGTGCCCCAGTGTAAACATACTGACATACAATAAAATGTCTCGGCTTTTATACAAAAAGAACAATACACCTACCAAGAAGAGTAAATGATCATACCCGGTCACCATGTGCTTAGCGCCAATATACAGAAAGGGAATTATTTGTACGCCAGTGTTTTGTTGTAAAAAAGTTCTAGTACTTTCATCAACACCATGGGCAAAGGCTTCAGCAGGTAGTCCTACAGTGAGTAAAACAATAACACTAAACAAGCCAAGCTGTTGAAAGTTAAATGGCATTTTCTGTTTCCTTATAAGAGTGTTTTTTTGATTAAGGCTGTTTAAACTGCAACTGTCATGCCCGATTAATGTTCAATGATGGGTGACAGTCAAAGTTGAGACTATATTGCTTGAATATAGCGTTTATAACAAGTTTGAACCCAGAGTAACTTTCAATAGAGTTCTTTATTGTATTCGCACAGACTATCTTTGCTGAGATTTACCTGAATGTTTGACTTGTGTGTAAGCTTAATCGGTTAACTAAACTAAGCTTAAGTCATTAGGTTAGTGTTTGTTGTAGTCAAAATGAAAGTAAATGAATTAGCAAAAAGCTTATTGATTATAGCCAACACGGTTAGCTCTTACAGCGTGAAAGTAGACAAAAGCTTGAACTTTATTATTAGTGCACGGCATTTAGTTTTTATGATGAGTTAAATGAAGAACATTCTCTGTCAATTATGGAGGTGTAAATGGACAAATTAATTTCCAAAGAAAAGTCTTTGACAACAAAATTAGCTACAGTAGAACTCATTGTTGAAGGAGCGGGTTGTGCCAGTTGTGTGGGTAAAATAGAAACGGCCTTAAGTGAAATTAAAGGGGTAAAAAATGCTGAAATGAACTTTGCCTTAAGAACCGTGACCGTTACTTTAATAGATAAAGAACATGTTGATTTAACTAAATTAATACAAGCAATAGAGTCCATAGGCTATAACGCAAAAAATGCCCAAGACCGTACCGTTGAAGAACTATGCGATGAAAAAGAAATTGCCGAGCAAAAATATTATCAAAAATTGATGCTGCAAATGCGGGTGCGGCAATGGCTTTCTCTTCATTAACCGTGGTCAGTAATGCTAATCGCTTGCGTTTTTTTAACCCCCAAGAGCATTAGTGGTGTTAGTAAAAAGTAGCAAAGAAAGGAGGTCGAAATGCTCATTGTCAATGTGATAGGTTTTGGGTTAATTGGCCTAATAATCTGGTGGTTTTGGCTATATAAACCAAAAGTTATGCAGATCAAAGAAGTAAATAATGATAATGATAATGAAATCACTATTGTTGTTGAAGATGGCGTGTATCAACCAGCAAATATATCACTTAATGAAAACAGTTCTATTCAGCTGAGTTTTATTCGTAAAGATGCCAACCCATGTGCCTCCATAGTGCTGTTTCCGGACTTAGACATTAGTGCTGAACTGCCGTTAGATGAGCCGTTTATTGTGACATTACCAGCAATGAAAAAAGGTCAATACGCTTTTTATTGTCAAATGAAAATGTACACCGGAACCTTACAAGTAGAATAAAAAGCAAATTTTAGGAGTAACTATGGTTATTAACACCTGTAATAGTAATAAACCGTGTGTAAAATAGACATCAGCAGGCAATTAAGGTGGAACAGCTATTAGTACGCTAACTTTCGCTTCGCGGCACATTTAACTAACAATGATCGGCCTCTTAAATTGGGCCTATGATGAGTCAATACAATTAATGTCAGATTATAAGTTTTCTATAATATGGGGTGGTGTTGGTATTGTCATTGGAGTCGTTGCTTTTATATTCAATTACCATATGGTTCTGGTATCTATGCCTGGGTATGAAGTATTAGTAGCACCAGCGATGTTTACGATGAGTTTTTTCAATGAGGAAACTTATTTTACGCCTAAGATGATACTTTTTCTTTCTGGCCAGTTTTTAGGTTATTTTTGTTTTGCTTATATTTTTCTAAAAATTAAAAATGTGAGATGACAAGTTGGCTAAAGGGGATAACCTGAATAATAAACTATTAGTGTTATAAACAATCGCTAATATTATTGAGAGATCTGGAGTAGTGATGAAAATTGAAGTGATAGAAAACCCTGAGCAGGAGTTGATTGAATTTTTAGATAACAAAATATCAGAGTTCAATTGGGCTAATTGGGAAGTAAGTGAAAGGCTTCCGTTGGCAATTCAAATTAAAAATGATTCAGGGGAGGTTATTGCTGGTGCTGCTGCGCGAACATTTGGGGATTGGTTGTTATTAAACACGCTTTGGGTATCAGAAGAAACACGTGGCCACGAGCTAGGTAGTCAAATTTTGAAGAAAATGGAACAGGCAGCTAAAAAACGCGGTTGTATCAAATGCTTGCTAGATACACTTAACTTTCAAGCTATGCCATTTTATAAAAAGCATGGCTATGAGGTTCAATGGGTTCAGCAGGGGTACCCTAAAATGGGCTGTAAATACTTCATGGTTAAGCAATTGTAATTATAACAACGAGTTAATTTGTTTTTCTTTTGATGATAATTCACTAGAGATTATATCATCCTTGTGTTTAAATTTGTCTAATAAAGCTTGTATACCTACTAACAAGGTTCGCCGTTGATCAATCTATACCCCGCTAATAAAATGGAAAATTTGCTAGCACTGCTTAATAAAATTTCCCAAGTATCTCCTTTAGGTGTTTTTAACCAAGAGGTCATTATTGTCCAAAATCCTGGCATGCAGCATTGGCTTAACTTGGCCATAGCAAGTGAGCGTGGGATTAGTATGAATATTGATTACGCGTTACCATCCCAGTTCCTTTGGCGACTAATAAGAACGCTGGCTGGCGAGAATAACGTCTTAGATCAGTCTCCCTATTCAAGAGAGGTACTAACTTGGCGTATTTATGCCTTGCTGGCAACCGAATCGGTCATTTTAGATGATGATTTTTTACCTGCAACAAACTATTGGCAAGGTGAAAATTCGGCTTCGTTAAAGCGTTATCAATTAGCCGTGCAATTAGCTGATTTGTATGAGCAGTATTTGATTTTCAGACCTACTTGGTTAGATAACTGGCATCAAGCTGATACTCAATCACTTGCTAATGATTTCAATCAGCAATTGCCTAATGAAGTTAAATGGCAAGCTAAGTTATGGCAACTGTTAATAACACAACAGCCGTATAATCCTATCGAATTAATTAGTGAAGCTATTGACAATATTGAGCAGAAAAAAGCAGAAAATCCAAATATTCTGCCTAAGCGTTTAAGTTTTTTTGCCATTAATACTATGCCACCCATTTGGCTAGCGTTTATTAACGCACTAAGTGCGCATATTGATATTAACTTTTTCCACTTAAACCCATGTTTTGCCTATTGGGGAGATATTATTAGTGAAAAACAAGCGTTTAAAAAACTCAGTCACTGGTCATCAGGTGTAGAAGATGAACACCTCTTTGTTGGCAATCCGTTGCTAGCTAACTTTGGTCAACAAGGCCGAGAATTTTTAGCAATGTTGCAAGGCTACAGCACGGTAAATGTAGAATTGTTTACCCAAGCAAGTTCAGACGATAAAAGTGAACACAATCAGGCAAGTAACCCCTGTATTTTACATCAACTGCAAAATGATATTTTAAATCTTGATGATGCCACTAGCTTGCAAGGCGAGCATGATAGCGCAGTGTTAATTGATGACTCTATCACCATTGCAAGTTGTCATAGCGCTATGCGCGAAGTACAAGCTTTGCATGATTACTTATTACATCAATTTAACGTTGCACACCAAGGCGATGGTGATAATTTAACGCCGAAAGACGTGTTAGTGATGTGTCCTCAAATAGAGCAATATGCCCCCTATGTGAACGCCGTCTTTACTCGCGGCTGGCAAAACCTCGGGGATGAAGTTCCACCATTACCTTGCTCAATTGCTGATAGAAGTGCAAAAGATAGTGACCCACTTATTGCTACCTTTTGTGACTTACTGGCTTTGCCTGATTCTCGCTTTCTAGTGACTCATTTAATAGCCTTTATTAGACAAAACGCTATTGCCAATAAGTTTTCTATAGCCAGTGAAGATATTGAAAAAATTAGTAAGTGGCTTGAACAAGCAAGCATACACTGGGGCGTAGATTTAGCCCATAAACAAAAAATACTGGGTAATAATGCTAATAATAACTTCACTTGGCAGCAAGGCTTATCCCGCTTGTTACGTGGTTTTGCCTTCTCAGATAGTGACTCCATTTATCAAGAACAATTACTGTTAGCGAGTGTAGAGGGGGATGATGCCTTATTGTTGGGGAAATTAATGCTGTTTATTGAACAATTACAAAAATTTACTCTGCAAATCATACAAGAGAGAACCCCTAAACAATGGCAAGGTTTTTTGTTATCTCAACTAGATCAACTATTTGCCAGTAGTAGTCATTCACCAGTGATGAGTGATGACAAAAGAAATGACATAGATAACGCGCTAGTGATGATAGAAAGTGCCATTGCCAGCTTTGTTGAATACAGTCAACAGGCTAATTTAGATGAAAAAATATCATTGAGTATAGTAACCGACTTTCTGAGCAGTCATTTTAGTCAAGGGGATGCTAGTAGGCAGTTTATGGTGGGGCAAGTCACCTTTTGCTCTATGCTACCGATGCGAAGTATCCCCTTTAAAGTGATTGCGGTACTTGGCTTAAACGATGGTGAGTTTCCAAGGCAACGTCAGCCTTTAGGATTTGACTTAATGTCACAAGCGAAAACAAGGTTAGGGGATAGATCACGTCGTGGTGATGATCGCTATATGTTTTTAGAAGCAATAATTTCTGCAAGACAAGCGTTATATTTAAGTTATCAAGGTCGAAATATCAAAAATAACAATGAAAAGCAGCCGTCGTTGGTTTTAAAAGAATTAATGGATTATCTTAGCCAAGGTTATGGTTGGCAATTTAACAGCAATAAAGGTAACAATATTTGCCAAATGCCCATGCAGCCGTTTAGTGAAGCTAATTATCTTAGCAACGATGAATCGAAAGGTTGTGTGAAAGCAAGTTTTGATGGCAATTGGCTGAAATTAGCCCAACAAGAAATATTAACTCACCACGATGGTGTCAATGAGCAATTAGTGCTAGATAGTGCCGCTTTGAATACCACGGCAGTTGAAGCACCCGTTTCGACAACAGCAATACCAGCAAGCCAGTTAATTCGTTTTTTTCAGCATCCAAGTAAAGTGTTTGCCCAGCAAGCGCTAAATTTATATTTAGATGATAACGCCGTTAACCTTGATGATGTCGAGCCTTTTACCGCAAATCCTTTAGACAGCTACTTATTACGACAAGACTTACTAAACGCCAATCTAAACGCCAATGATGCCCTAGGTGTAGAACAAGTCATACATAGTGCTCAGTTGTCAGGACGATTTCCTGATCAGCCTAGCATGGATGAAAACTATGCTGATTGGCAAACTGACAGTGAAGAATTTTGCCAAGCGATTGTCTACCAAGGCGCAGATAACCCCGAATTAATCGATTGTCAGGTGTTAATAACGCTTTCCTCAAATAAATTGATTCAGTTAACTGCTCAAGTGCCCGTTAAGAGAACTAATGAAGGCGTAAATTTAGTGTTTTATCGAAGCTCAACGGCAAAAGCAAAAGATTTATTTACCTTGTATTTAAACCATTTAATTGTGCAATGTTGGCAAGAACAGCATATTAATTCAAAAGGTTACCAAAACAATATACTCAGTGAAGTTTGTGGCACTCAGGGTTTTTACTTTAATACCAAGGCGCAAAAAATTGACCAATACTTTGTTAATACGAGTGTTAATGATAAAGCGTCTGTTAATGGTGACGCTAAGCAGCAACTTATTACCTTGTTAAATAGCTTTTTTAAAGGCCAACAACAACCTTTACTTATTAATGGTGATATAGCCGCGCAGGTGTTTAAGCAAAGTAGAGGCAAAAGAGTAGAAATGACCCCAGAGCGCTTTGAATCATGCTGGCAAGGCAGTGAGTCAAGCCGTGGTTTTGGTGACGATCTTTATATGCAATATTTTTGGCCGCAATGCCCTGATATTGATGAACACTTGGCTGAAATAGAAACTATTTATCAAGGTCTTTATCACGTTGTTGAAAAAGTCAAAACTGGCGGTAAAAAATGAGACTAGAAAATTTAGATGCTGCCCAAGTGCCTTTATCTGGAAAACACTTAATCGAAGCCAGTGCTGGTACAGGTAAAACTTATAATATCACTCGAATTTATTTGCGCTTATTACTTGAACGAGAGTTAAGTGTTGAGCAAATTTTGCTGATGACCTTTACCAAAGATGCCACGCAAGAATTACGTGGTCGTATTGATGTTTTTATTCGTGATGCTCTGAGTAACTGGCATCATCTGTGTGAAGAAGATAGCTACTTTAAAGCCATTAGTGAGCGAGTAGAGTATGACAAGGTACAGTTTTTACTAAAACGCGCTTTATTGTTTTTAGATGAAGCGGCTATTTTTACCATACATGGTTTTTGTCAGCGCGCTTTATCACAGCATGCCTTTGCCAGTGGCTTACCTTTTAATGCGACATTATCAACGTCGAGTGCTGAAATTGTTTTACAGGCGTGCCAAGACTGGTATCGTCAGTTAGCCAAACAAAGTCGTGATGATTTTGCTTTAGTGGCACAGTTTTGGCCACAGCCCAGTAGTTTTCTGCGCAGCTTTGCCAAAGCGATAAGTCAACAAAGCGAACTGTCCACCATTGATAGTCAAACAATAGCTACAGACTTTATGGATTTGGCAAAACAAGCGAGTACAGCGCTCAGAGCAAATGAGAGCTTGTTACAACAAGGGCTACTTAGCCATAAAAATGCTCAAGAGCAAGAAAAGCGAACAAATATGTTGGTAAGCTTACATACTTGGCTTGAGCAAGTAAAAAGCTGTTTTGACGATGTCTCATTGTTAGATGCCGTACAAGTGCCGATGCCTGATTACTTACTCAATGGTAATCGCCACCCCAAAGCATATAAAGTACAGCTGGCAGAGGTATTAGCAAGTTGTAAATTAATAAAACAGCAACTTAAAAATTTGGCGAAGAATATAAATAGAGCCAATGCCTATCAACTAGTGCGTGCTGCTATTTACCGTATCCGTCAACAAGTGCAAGACAAAAAAGCGCAACTTAATGTCCTTGATTTTGATGACTTAATTAGTACCTTAGCGAATAACTTGTCTGCTGAGCAAAATAGCAATGGCTTAGCTGCTACCTTGCTCGCTCAATATCCTGTTGCCTTAGTAGATGAATTTCAAGATACCGACCCCTTGCAGTTTTCAATACTGCAAGGGCTTTACTATAGTGAGCAGGCTAAGCTAAATGACGCGGCACTCTTCCTGATAGGCGACCCTAAGCAGGCTATTTATGGCTTTAGAGGCGGTGATATATTTGCTTATTTAAGCGCAAGGCATAGTTGTGACTGTCATTGGCTGATGGATACTAATTATCGCTCTAGCCCAGATATGATTGATGCCTACAACCAAGTGTTTATCAGTAAAGAAGGTCAAGCCGATGATGGCGTTTTTGGTTTTGGCATTGGCTACCAAGCCGTAAAAGCAGGTAAGCAAGCTGAGCCAATTGTTGGTAACGACAATGATGAAGACTTTCGTGAAGATAGGGCACTGCAATTTGTTCATTTTAATCAAGATGGTGAAGATACAGTATCACTAAGCTTTGCTTGCCCGTTAATGGCAGACTGGTGCGCCACAGAAATTACCCAATTACTCACTACTGAGCATGTAAAGCCACAAGATATTGCTATTTTAGTCAGAGATAATCGAGAAGCTCAGTTTATCAAACAAGCGTTGCAAACTGCAGGCTTAGCGAGTGTGTTTTTATCTGATCGTGCCAACTTATTCCATTGTCAGCAAGCCAAGCAATTACTGGCTTTACTAAAAGGGGTTTTAGCGCCAGAAAATGAGCGAATTTATTTAGCCGCACTCGTCAGTGGCTTACTGGGTTTTAACGCGGTTAAGTTGCATCAACTTCAACAAGATGAAATGGCTTATCAAGCACTAAAATTTGCCTTTATTGATTATAAAAAGCAGTGGCAACAACAAGGTTTTATTGCCATGGCAATAAATTTAATGCACCAACACTTTCAAGTGACATCACAGGACAAGGACAGGGCGTTAACCAATATTTTGCACCTGTTTGAAATTTTACAAACGGCTAGTCAACGATTTTTACAACCAGAAGAGTTATTATATTGGTTTGAACAACAATGCCTTTTAGATAATATAAATAGTGAGCTTGAAGCTGAGCTTCGTCTGGAAAGTGATGGTAATCTTATCCGCATCATTACTCAACATGGCGCAAAAGGTCTTGAATACCCAGTCGTTTTCATTCCTTTTGCTAGCAAGCATAAAGATCCATTGAAGTTTGGCAATCAAAACATCAGCTATCTCGAATATCACGATGAACAAGGTAAGTTACACTTATCCCTCGATGGTGACGAGCAAGCTAAAGCCGCAATGGCTGAAGAAGCCTATGGAGAAAGTATCCGTTTGCTTTATGTGGCTATCACGCGTGCGGAAAAACGCTGTTATCTACTCGTCGCGCCTTTTGAAAAGTGTCATCTATCCCCTTTAGGTAAAACATTACAGTGGCAAGCCGATAATGATGTTGTTGAACATTTACAGCAATTCGTTGATAAAACGCCACATGCTACTAGCTTATCGCAAGTGGCACTTGATGATGTTAAAGCTCAAGATTTATTAGCCCAACAAGACGTTATTCAATTAGACAGTGATGAACAAAAACCAGCGCTGCAGGTGAGCAAATTTGTTGGAAAAATTGAACGAGATTGGTGGCTAAGCTCTTTTTCGGCCCTCAGTAGAAATTTACGTCATGGCGGCGTATCCATGCCAGACAGAGATACAGACTTAGCTCTTTTTTCCAATACTGAAAATCAAGATAATGTTAATATGCTTCGCTTTTCGTTAGCAAAGGGAGCGCATAGTGGTAATTTGCTGCATGATATTTTAGAGCACTCTAACTTTTGCAACCCCAATTGGCATGAATCGATAAAGTGGCCGTTAGTCAAATATGGTGAATTGCCAGCAACGTTTACTGAAGATGATTTAACTGCTTGGCTTGATGAAGTATTACATGCGCCGTTAACCTCATCACATCAAGGCCATGATACAACTAGTGAGCGCTTTTGTTTAGCTGATATTCCTTTGCAGCAATCCCTTAGAGAGAGTGAATTTTATTTCCCTATGCAGCAGGCTAGCATGCATGGTTTAGCAAAATTGCTAACCGATCATCGAAATACTTATCTAGATAGTGAAGCACAACCTCAAGCTGGTATTAACACCTTACCGGCCCCGGTGAAATTACCTCACTATCAGTCATTAAAAGGCATGATGCATGGTTTTATCGATTTAGTGTTTGAGCATCAAGGTAAATTCTATCTCTGTGATTATAAATCTAGTCATTTAGGTGATAAATTTACTGATTATCAATCGGTGGCACTAAGAGTCAATATTGAAAATAATTACTATGATTTACAGTACCTTATTTATAGTCTTGCCTTACATCGTTATTTAAAACTCAATGTTGAACATTACCATATAGAAGAGCATTTTGGCGGTGTTTACTATTTGTATTTACGCGGTATGACTAATAATGAAGAGCACCTCGGAGCCGGTGTGTACTTTCGAGAGATCACTACCAAAGAGTTGACTCAGTTAGATGAACTGTTTGCTAATGACGTTTTATCAAGTGAAAAGGAGTAATAGCATGGCATTAGTAAACGATGAGATTTCTGTCATGACAAGTTTTGCTCAAGCACAACAGCAACTTGCAGATATTGAAGCAATAGACTATTTTTTTGCCAAAGAAATGCATCAAGCTTTTAATATTCAGCACGGTGATGGCGAGATTTTAGCGCATGTTTTTATTGTATTAAGCACCTACCTAAGAGCAGGGCACACATGTTTAGCCATCAATGAAATAGCCGACAGCTGTTGGGGAAGCGCTTATGATGATTTGGGGCTATGTAGCCACCAAGGATTCACTTTCCCTAATACAGCCAGCTTAACAAAATTACTCAATCAACTTGAATTAGCACATGATGGCAACGAGTTATTAGTATTTGATCAGCAAAATTTGTATATGCGTCGTTATTATAATTTTGAAACTGAACTTGAAGGCTCTATCAAACAAAAATTGGCGCAAAAAAGTACCCTTGCTATTGCTGATGTTAGTGCGTGTATTCAAACCTTATTTCCACCGCAATTATCAACTAACAGTGATGATAATGAAATAGATTGGCAAAAGTTGGCTGTTGCCAATGCGATTAATAAAAACTTCAGTGTGATTGCCGGTGGTCCCGGAACAGGGAAAACCTATACCGTTACCAAACTGCTTGCGGCACTAATTATGTTAACTGATGCAGTGCAGGAAACTGAAACAGCTAATATAAGTAAACAAGCGCTTGAAATTGCTTTAGTAGCTCCAACAGGAAAAGCTGCACAGCGGCTAACAGAATCGATTGTTAATGCCATTGCAGGCTTTAGTGATCTAATTGATGAAAAATTATTATCGGCTATTCCAACTCATGCCCAAACCATTCACCGTTTATTAGGCGTGATCCCCCATAGCCCCAATTTTCGTCATCATCAAAATAATTTACTCAGTTGTGATGTGTTATTAATTGACGAAGTGTCTATGGTAGACTTGCCTATGATGACTAGGCTATTTCGTGCCTTAAAAGCCAATACCAAAGTGATTTTACTGGGAGATGCTGACCAATTACCGTCAGTAGCTGTTGGTAGTGTTTTAGCTGATATAGCTCCTAGGCCACATCATGGTTTTAGTACACCTAATTACCATTACTTGGCACAAGTATGTCAGATAGATGAGTCACAGCTACAAAAAGCATTCAGCCATGAAGTCTCTGCTCCTTGTGATCACTTAAGCCTACTCATGAAAAGCCGTCGTTTTGATGGCGAAGGTGGCATAGGTAAACTGGCAACGAGTGTTATTCAAGGTGATCATGTACAAAGCTGGCAATTACTTTGTGCCAATAAAGGCGATGAAACACTGAAAAGTTCACAGTTATCTTTAGTTGAAGGAGAGCCACACACTTGGTTACTTCCTTTGGTAAAACAGTATTATCAAGGAATTTCTCAATGTACTAACGTAGCGCAGGCTTTTGAGTTATTGGAAAAATTTCGGGTTTTATGCGTTACACGCCAAGGAGAATACGGCGTTGATGCCATAAACCAATGGATCATCGAGCTGTTGTCAGATCATTTTAGCTTTGGGCACAGTCAGCAGTATTATCATGGTATGCCAATTATGATCAGTGAAAATGACTATCAGCTTGGTTTGTTTAATGGTGATATTGGCTTGTTTTGGCGAAATGACAGCGGTCAGTTGATGGCTTATTTCGAAACAACAGAAAAACATTATCAAGAGTTGTTACCATCACGCTTACCAAAATTTGACAGCGTTTATGCCATGACGGTACACAAAACTCAAGGCAGTGAATTTGAACATGTGGCTATGGTGTTACCTAAAAATAGTAATAATCAATTGCTCAGTCGCGAATTGCTTTATACTGGTATAACCCGAGCTAAAAAGGCCATTACTATTGCTAGCACCCAACAGCCATGGCAGCAGGGCGTAGCCAAAGCAATAAAACGCAACTCTGGCTTAACACTAAACTAGCAGCTAAACAGTTAAGCTCACAAATTTATTATTTATTTTTATTGGAATTTTTATAAATGCAGTTAATTAATATCGATAAAGCCCTTTACCGAAAACACTTAAATATCATCATTGGTGGCTTTATTGCGACACTGTTAGTGTTAGCTTTAGTTTTTGGACAATTACTTATTATGAGCTTTGCTCAAGAAGGAGTGAGTAATTTTAAATATAACTTACTTGGTGTAATTTTATCCTTATTAGCTTGTGCAGCCATTTTACACAGTTTGAAAAGCAGTTTATTTTTTAAAGAGGTCTATTATGTTTGGCAATTAAAACAAGTACAAAATAGCATTTTTAGAAAGCTTACAAAAATTAAAGCCGCAGCAAAAGATGATGATAACAATGCCTTGATAATCTTAGTGTTTTATTATCAAAGTTTAAAACTTGTTTACCTTCTTGATGACAATACTTTAACCATGTCAAAGGTTGAACAAGAGTTAAATGCTTTAGATCACACCATCGCTAACAAAAACCTAACAGTAACGGCTGAACAATTTGAAAAAAGCCTGTTATCTTCTTATAGTTAATCTCACTAATTGAAAGTTAAGCTAAAAGAAGGAATTTCCCATGATAGGTTATGTCACATTAGGTACTAATAATTTAGAAAAAGCGGTGGCGTTTTATGATGCTTTATTCAGCTCCATTGATGTTGGGCGCTTTTTAGAAACAGAGCAGTTTATTGCATGGGCACCAAGTATGGATAAACCCGGAGTGTCAGTCACCAAACCTTTTGATGGCAAGCCCGCTACGGTTGGTAATGGCACTATGGTTGCCATCATGCTTGATTCTAATGACAAAGTAGATGCTTTTTATCATAAAGCGATTGAGCTTGGTGGAACTTGTGAAGGCAAGCCTGGTCCCCGCGGTGAAATGAGCGGTTTTTATGCGGGGTATTTTCGAGACCTTGATGGCAACAAGCTCAATGCCTTTCACGTAGGAGCGCCTGAATAAGTCGTCATGACTGCAATTTTACCCTGATCATTTTCATATTTGGCGATAATATTGATTTATCAAGGCATTGGCCGCTTCTGCTTTTCAACAAGTACCATTACTTAAAGACTATTCCTGACAATCAGGTTTGTGTTTAAAGCCGCTCTAGCAGTCTGGCTACTTACAGATAAAAATAATGACAATGTTTGTTTATATCAATAGAACAATAAAGAAATTAAGCCTATACTGAAAAAATGATTTGTTCTTAGATTGTTAATTTTGAGTAGAAAATTGCTCTTTTTGTTGTTCGTAACACTAACCATTATGGCTGCTAGTGTATTCGTGTATTTTAATAGCCAATATCTATGGCAACAGGAAAAATACTCTGTCTCCATCGCTGTCTCTAAAACCCCTTTATCGACACCTTTTTATGTAGCTAAATCTATTGACGCCTATAAGGATACTTGCGTCAATGTTGAATATGATGAAGTCATTGGCGGCCAAATGGCATTTGCTAAAGTGGCAAATGGTGAGGTCGATTTTCGTACTAGTTCCGACTCTGTCATTGCTTTTCAAAGTTTAAGCAAAAAAACATTTGTTACTCACGCAATGTTTGTACAATCTGATAATGATGTAAAATTAATGACTCGTCCAGCAGATAAAATTAAATCAGTAGTAGATCTTAAAGGTAAAAGAGTTGGCATTACCAAAGGCACTGCAAGTGAATATTTTTTCAGTACTTTACTAGCCATAGACGGTTTAACCATTGACGATGTTGAACTTTATCATTATAAACCAGAGCATTTGATTGATGGTTTTATTAATAATGACCTTGATGCTATTGTGCCTTGGGAGCCCTTTGCTTTTAATGCCACGCAATTACTCAACGAGGAAATAAAAATTCATGATACTAAAAACTTAAACACCTTAAGTTTTAACTTAATCTCTCAAAATGCCGATAGGCTATTAATCGAAAAAGCAAAGTGCATCCTTCAAGGGTTAAACACAGCGATTGAGTATATTGCTGCATCCCCTGAAGAATCGAAAAAAATAGTGATGAATGAGCTTAATTTATCCCCTTTATTTATTGACTGGGTTTGGCCTGATTATATTTTTAAGCTTGGATTAAACCAGTCATTAATATTGAGCATCAAATCTCAAGCAGCATGGGCTGTTGAAATGGGGATGATTGAATATAGGGAGATGCCAAATATTAATGCTTTTATCGACAGTAGAGCTATGTTACAAGTTGAACCTGGAGCCGTAAATATACCGTTATAAATGGAGCTTTTAAGATGAAGGTAAACTTGTCGCAAAGGATTTATTTTTTTACCTTAAGCTGTTGTTTTACTGGTATAATTCTTATTGAGAGTGTTTTGTGGTCATGGCAAAAAATAGAACTTGCTTTCAAGCGTGAATATTATGCACAAAAAGTTGAAAACCACGCTAATATTTTAAAACAGCATATTATCAGTGATGATATCTATGCGAGTAACTACAGTGCTGATCATTGGCTTTTATCGCAAAATAAATTAATAAACTTACTTGAGTCTGCGCCGAGTTTAACGCCAAAACAGCAAACCATTCAAAACAGTATTCATAGTCAGAATCAAAACGTTAAGCGGTTATTTGGTAAAATAAATGCCAACCAATTAAAAGATGCTAATGAAGCGATAAAAAAGCATTTAAAAATAAGATTAATGACTCAATTAGAAATAATCAGAGCTGATTCGGTGCAGCTTTCTGCCAAAGCTAAAAAAGATATTCATAATGTCATAAAACGCCAAATATTATTTATTATTAATGTACTTGTTATAAGCATTTTGTTTATATTTTATGGCTCTTTTCAGTTGATTAAAATTTTTAGAACATCACTTAATGAAATTAAAAAAGCCTTTGAACATAACCACAGTGGACACTTCCAAAAAATAAAACTTACCAACCAATCAAAAGAGTTTGATAGCATTGTTAAAGCGTTTAATTCAATGAACCATAAGTTAAGCGAAACGACTGTTACTTTAGGGGAAATGAAAAAAATTGTCGCAGAGAAAACACAAGTTTTAGAGAAATTATCTAATACTGATCCGCTTACCAAAATGGCAAACCGCCGTGCTCTTTTTGAGAGAGGAAGCATGGAGATGTCTCGTGAATATCGAACTCACAGTCATTTGACATTAATTCTATTAGATTGTGATTACTTTAAAAATATTAACGACCGATTAGGCCATCAAGTTGGTGATGAATTATTGAAACATATTTGTAAAATTTGTAATCAAGAAATACGAGAGATTGATTTTTTGGCTCGTTATGGTGGCGAGGAGTTTGTTATTATTTTACCTAATTGTGACTTAAATGGTGGTGTAGAAATTGCTAACCGTATTCAAAGTTCGTTAGCTAAACATTGTCTTAAAACAAAAAACAAAGAGGTCAGTGTAACACTCAGTATTGGCATTTGTATGTTAAGTGATAAACATAAAAGTTTCGAACAATTAATAAATGATGCCGATCAAGCTATGTATTTAGCCAAAAAGAATGGGCGTAATAGAATAGAGGTTTTTGAAAGTAATAGCTGACATTAACTTTTAAAGCAAAATGTTTTGCTCATAAAAAAACCAGCAGCTCTTTATAGAGTGCTGGCTTTTGTGTTTTTTTGCTTATTTGGCAATGAAAATTATCTAGCGCGGAAAATAATGCGACCTTTCGATAAATCGTATGGTGTTAATTCAACCGTTACTTTATCGCCAGTTAAAATACGAATATAGTTTTTACGCATTTTACCAGAAATGTGAGCGGTGACCACGTGGCCGTTTTCGAGTTCAACTCGGAACATAGTGTTAGGTAAGGTGTCTAGAACCGTACCTTGCATTTCAATATTTTCTTCTTTCGCCATGGGGCGCTAAACCTCTATAATGTTTTGCAAACTAGCTAAAAAACCTTCAATACTGATAGATTTTGTAGCTGATAAAAAAAGCTGCGCGAATGATGCCTAATTGCACGCCTAAAGTAAAGCTTTGCGCCTGTTTATTTATTATTCTTATTCCTTGTTTGCTGCTTTTTTGTACGGCTTAGTTTGAAGGGGAGTTTTTTCAGTCAATAACCATTGGCCATTGACAAATTTTTCATAAGGAAAATAACGATTTTTGTAATTCATTTTTGCACAATTTTCTATTTGATAACCTAGATAGAGATAAGGCAAACTTAGCCGCTGGCAATAGTCAATTTGTGTCAAAATAGAAAAGACACCTAAGCCATTGGCCTTATAATCAATATCATAGAAAGTGTAAACCGCCGACAAGGCATTGGTTAGTACATCTGTTACAGCCACACAAATCAACTTTTCTTCATCATCGACTTTGTGCCAAGTTTCAATAAATAATTGTTTGCTTAACTTACTGGTTAAAAAGCTTTCAAATTGTTGAAAATTTGCTGGATACATACTGCCATCTTGGTGGCAGTTATTAATATAAAGCTCATATAAAGGATAGTAATTTTCTTTAAGCTCAGATGAGTATTTTATTATAAATTCACTATTGCGCTTTCTTGAACGTTTTTGACTTTTGGATGGTTTAAAACTATTAACTAAGACTCGAATAGATTGACAAGCATTACAATGAGGACAGTAGGGACGATAGCTTTGATCACCGCTGCGACGAAACCCCTCAGACATGAGTAAGCTATAACTTTTATTATTTTGTAAGCGCTCATCCACGGCAATAAGTAAACGCTCTTCTTCCTCTGGTAGGTAACTACAAGGAAAGATTTGTGTGATGCCAACTTTAAAACTCGTGTTATTCATACTGCTACCACCATCACGTTGATAAATTCGAGTGTGTGCGGATACAAAGCTCTCTGGGCTGCCAAAAATTTTTAGGGATTACTTTAGTTATAGCAGTTTCTTTTAAAGCAACAAAGTCACAGCGCAAAATTTCTATTGCCCCCATGTCTGCTAAAAAAGGCTTAAGCAGCTGACAATCAATAAACTCAATATTCATAGTGCTTAAAAGGTTAACCAGTGCTAATAATGCAAACTTTGAGGCATTTGGTGCGGTGTAAAACATAGACTCACCAGAGAAAAAACCATTTATAGCGACGCCGTATAAGCCTCCCACTAATGTTTTTTTACTTATATCGTTTATGTTTTCTTGCCAAATTTCAATGGAATGCGCGTAACCAAGTTGGTGTAATTGGCTATAAGCCTTTTGCATTTCAGGCACTATCCACGTGTCATCATCACGAAAAGGAGCATTGGCACAGCTTTTGATAACTTGCTCAAAGGCAGTGTTTAAGGTGATTTTATAAGGTGATTTCTTAATGGCTTTTCTTAAGGTGCGATTAATACGAAAATCGTTGAGTTTAATTATCGCTCTAGGATCTGGTGACCACCACATCAGCGGGTCATTGTCACTAAACCAAGGAAATATCCCTTGGCTATAGGCATTAATTAATCGCTTTGGTTGTAAATCGCCGCCAACAGCTAACAAACCATTTGGCTCGGTGAGGGCGCAATTTACTGAAGGGAAGGCCAAGTTATTATCGTGAAGTTGATATAAAACTTGGTTCATATTATCCAAAATATTAATGTTAGCTAGAATTAAAAGGCTTAAAGGCAAGGCGTTGATTGAAGATAATAGTTATTCTTATTATCGATATCAAGAACGCAGCATATAAGCCTTTTAAAGTTGCTATTGGGCATCAAGGAAGCGTTCAGCATCTAGTGCAGCCATACAGCCAGCGCCTGCAGATGTAATGGCTTGACGATAAATATGATCGGCAACATCACCTGCAGCAAAAATACCTTCAACGCTGGTTTGTGTCGCATTGCCTTGGCTACCACTTTGAATGGTTAAATAACCATTCTCCATGGCTAATTGACCCTCGAAAATAGCTGTATTAGGTTTGTGACCAATAGCAATAAATACACCGGCAACTTCTAGCTCTTCAGTCGCGTCGGACTTAGTATCTTGTAAACGTAAACTAGTAACACCCATGTTATCGCCAAGTACTTCATCTAAGGTGCGGTCGGTATGTAAAATGATATTACCGTTTTCAACTTTTTCTTTTAAACGCTCCGTTAATATTTTTTCTGAGCGAAAGCCTTCACGACGGTGGATTAAATGCACTTCACTGGCTATGTTCGATAAATAAAGGGCTTCTTCAACGGCAGTATTACCACCACCAACAACGGCTACTTTCTGGTTTTTATAAAAGAAACCGTCACAAGTAGCACAAGCTGAAACACCACGCCCCATAAAGGCTTCTTCAGAAGGTAAACCTAAGTATTGTGCTGATGCACCAGTACAAATAATTAATGCATCACAAGTGTATTCACTGCTGCCAGTTAATTTATAAGGTTTTGAAGAGAAGTCTACAGACTCGATATGATCAAAAATAATTTCCGTCTCAAACTTTTCAGCATGCTTTTGCATACGCTCCATTAAAGCAGGACCCGTTAAATCATTAGCATCACCAGGCCAATTTTCAACTTCTGTCGTTGTTGTTAATTGACCACCTTGTTGCATACCTGTGATCATTACAGGTTTCAAATTAGCACGAGCTGCATATACAGCTGCCGTGTAACCGGCAGGACCTGAGCCTAAGATAAGTAGTGGGCAATGTCTAACGTCGCTCATGAATGAGTTCTCCAGAATTTGTTTATTGATAAATAGATAATTACTTCATTGATTGGGATGATAAGGAAATAAAGCAAGGGGGTAAATAAATTGTTTGTTATAAGCTAAACAAAAAAAGAGCGCTTTTTGCTTAAGTGTAAGCAAAAGTGCGCTCTTTGCTACACAGGGTGGGCTGTGTAGTTAAATTGTTACCGTCGCTAGCTATGCGTTTAAAACAACACTAGGCTCTTCGTATTCATAACCTAATACATCAGCAACTGGCTTATAAGTGACTTTACCACCAGCAACATTTAATCCAGCTAATAAATGTTCGTCAGCTAATAATGCTTCTTTAGCACCTTTATTGGCAATAGTTACAGCAAATGGCATAGTGGCATTAGTTAAAGCCATTGTAGATGTACGAGCAACACCACCTGGCATGTTAGCAACACAGTAATGAACAACATCATCAACAACATAAGTAGGCTCTTGGTGCGTTGTTGCTTTTGAGGTTTCAAAACAACCACCTTGGTCGATAGCAACATCAACAATAACCGCGCCTTTTTTCATCATTTTGATGTGCTTTTTGGTGACTAATTTAGGTGCTGCAGCACCTGGAATTAATACTGCACCAATGACTAAATCAGCTTCAACAACTAACTGATTCATAGCGTCAGCAGTTGAGTAAACTGTTTTCAAACGGCCATCAAATTCAGTATCTAGTTGACGTAAACGAGGTAGTGAACGATCTAAAATGGTCACGTCAGCGCCCATACCAACGGCCATACGAGCGGCTTGAGTACCAACAACACCGCCACCAACAATTAATACTTTCGCCGGTGCAACACCAGGAACGCCGCCTAGTAAAGCACCTAAACCGCCTTGTGCTTTTTCTAGTGCATGAGCGCCAGCTTGAATAGACATACGACCGGCAACTTCAGACATTGGTGCTAGTAGTGGTAAACCACCTGTAGGTGCTGTCACTGTTTCATAAGCAATACAAGTGGCGCCGGAAGCAACTAATAATTCAGTTTGTTGTGGATCTGGAGCTAAATGTAAGTAAGTAAACAAAATTTGACCTGGGCGAAGCATTTTACATTCAACAGGTTGTGGCTCTTTTACTTTGATGATCATTTCAGCGGTTGCAAATATTTCTGCAGCACTGTCAATAATTTTTGCACCAGCAACAATATACTGTTCATTGTCAAAACCAATTTCAGCACCGCCGTTATTTTCAACAATCACTTCATGACCATTTACTGATAACTCTTTAACGCCAGCAGGGGTTAAGCCGATACGATACTCGTGATTTTTAATTTCTTTAGGTACACCAATAATCATAATAATCTCTCTTAAGTTCAACTTATTGTAGTAACTTGTAATCAAGTTTTTGTTTTAGATGCGACTAGTATAGGAGTAATTAACCAGAATAACCTGTCGAAAATATCATAAAAGCGATATATAATGCTTAAATAAATCATTTTAATAGAGGAATATAAAGCATGGCTTCACCAGTAAGCAAGAAAACAGATCGTATTGATAAAAATATTCTTGTTGAGTTACAAAAAGATGGCCGTCTTTCTAATGTTGAATTATCAAAACGTGTTGGTTTAAGCCCAACGCCTTGTCTTGAACGAGTTAAGCGATTAGAGAAAGAACAATATATAATCGGTTACCAAGCAAACTTAAGCCCTGTTAAGTTAGATCTCGCTTTGTTAGTGTTTGTAGAAATCACCTTAACGAAAACTAGCCCTGATGTATTTGATGATTTTGCCACGGCTGTCCACGAACTTGATGTCATCCAAGAATGTCACTTAGTTTCCGGTGATTTCGATTTCCTTTTAAAAACCCGTGTAAAAGATATGCTTGCGTACAGACAATTATTAGGAGATACCTTATTAAGGTTGCCAGCCGTTAGTGAAAGTAGAACCTACGTGGTTATGGATGAAATAAAATCCACTAATATGTTACCAATCAAGCGATAATTTGTTACTTTACCTTTATATATAATGTAAAATTTTCCATGGAATTTTAATTGTCTTCACAACTCATGAAAAATAATGATGAAACCTTTGATGAAACGGTTAATGCTCAATCTGATGAGTCATCAACAAAGCAGTTAAGTGGCGTACAACGTCTACTTGAAACAGGTTTACTCTTTTTTAGCGTCTTAGCTATGTTTTTGATGCTAGCATTATTTAGCTTTGATGCGGCAGATCCCGGCTGGGCACAAACGGGCTACCAAACGCCAGTAAGAAATCTCGGTGGTGCGGTTGGGGCATACTTGTCTGACTTACTACTTAATTTATTTGGCTTTCTTGCATATACCTTACCTTTTGTCGTTGCCATAATCGGTTGGCTATTATTTCAAAAGTTTCACCAGTTAATGCAGTTAGATTATTTAACTTTAGGGCTAAAGTTAATTGGTTTTTTCATGTTTTATTTGGGTATTACTTCGCTAGCGAGCATGAATTTCGACGATGTATTCTATTTTTCAGCAGGGGGTATTTTAGGGGACGTATTAAGTAAAACTTTTTTACCTTATTTCTCTTTTGTTGGCTCAACCTTAATATTTCTTATGTTCACCTGTGCAGGTTTTGTTTTATTAACGGGTTTCTCTTGGTTGAACTTCATTGATAATGTTGGTCGTTATGCTATTGCCGCGGTAGTGTTTTTACAGCACTTACCAAAACTTATTACCAACATGTTTGGTGTTGAACCACCACAAGAAATGCACTCTTTAACAGATGAAAAGAAAACTAATGATATTAATAGTGACCAAGCTAAAAAAACCAACAAATCATTACCAGCAATAATCAGTGCAACATCTGCAGAAGAACCAATAGAGCCTTTTGTTGATATCAATGAGTTAATTTCAGGACCTATTGCGGGTAATGTGCAAGAGCATGTGAGTGAAACCGAAATTACCGCCGCATTTGCTGATGTTGAAAAAGTGGATGTGGCAGATGATAAATACGAAAAGAACAACAGTGAGCTAGTCATCAGCAGTGACGATAGCCAAGTCAACTTAGTAGCCAATGAAGAAGAAACGTTTGAGGGCATGCCATCTATTGACTTACTTGATAGGCCTGACAAAGCACAAAACCCAATAAATAGAGAAGAATTAGAGCAGGTTAGTCGCTTAGTCGAAGCTAAGCTGCTTGACTTTAAAGTACAAGCACAAGTTGTTGCGGTTTATCCAGGCCCTGTGATCACCCGCTTTGAGCTTGACTTAGCACCCGGTATGAAAGTGAGTAAAATTACCTCTTTGTCGAAAGATTTAGCCCGTGCACTTTCAGCTATCAGCGTGCGTGTTGTGGAAGTGATCCCCGGAAAATCTGTTATTGGTTTAGAGTTACCCAATAAACATAGAGAAGTTGTTCACCTAAGTGAAGTTATTGCTTGCCCTGCTTTTGAAGAGTCATCTTCAGCATTAACTATGGTACTAGGTAAGGATATTGCGGGTGAGCCAGTGGTGGTTGATTTAGCTAAAATGCCTCATTTATTAGTGGCAGGCACAACAGGCTCAGGTAAATCTGTGGGTGTTAACACTATGATTGTTAGCCTGCTTTATAAATCAACACCTGAAGATGTTCGCTTGATCATGATAGATCCTAAAATGCTCGAGCTTTCAGTGTATGAAGGTATACCTCATTTGCTAGCCGAAGTGGTTACCGACATGAAAGACGCAGCTAATGCTCTACGTTGGTGTGTTGGTGAAATGGAGCGTCGCTATAAATTGATGTCAGCATTAGGGGTTAGAAATTTAAAAGGCTATAACAAAAAAATACTTGCCGCTATTGATGCGGGTGAACCTATCATTGATCCATTATGGCAACCTAGTGATGGTCTTGATCAAACGCCACCACTATTAGAAAAACTGCCTAGCATAGTTGTTATTGTTGATGAATTTGCCGATATGATGATGATTGTTGGCAAAAAGGTTGAAGAATTAATTGCCCGTATTGCACAAAAAGCACGTGCTGCAGGAATACATTTAGTGTTAGCAACACAAAGGCCATCAGTAGATGTTATTACTGGCTTAATCAAGGCTAATATTCCAACCCGTATGGCATTTCAAGTTTCCTCAGGTTTGAACTCCCGTACCATTTTAGATCAGCAAGGCGCTGAACAATTATTAGGTATGGGGGATATGCTTTATCTACCTCCCGGCACTGGTGTACCAACCCGTGTTCATGGTGCCTTTATAGATGATCATGAAGTACATGCTGTGGTAAATGATTGGAAACAACGTGGTGAGCCAAATTACGTTGAAGAAATTTTAGCTGGTGGTAGTGATGAAGATATGCTTCTTCCCGGTGAACAGGCAGAAGGTGGCGATGAAGAGTTAGATGCCCTTTATGATGAAGCGGTTAATTTTGTTACCGAGAAACGTCGAGTGTCTATTTCTAGTGTACAAAGACAATTTAGAATTGGCTATAATCGTGCGGCTAGAATTGTTGAGCAAATGGAAATTCAGGGTGTGGTGTCAAATGCAGGTCATAATGGTGCGCGAGAAGTCTTAGCTCCGCCACCCGTTAGAGATTAAAAACCTCGATATTAATTTATATATTCGTTTAGGTATGAAGTAATTTAACTATGAATAAAAAAACCTTAGCTACCGTCTGTATGGCGTTAGCTTTTAGCTGTACTAGCTCAAATTTATTTGCAAAAGCGGATAACTTACCTTCAATAGCGTTAGCGCAGTCATCCCCCATAGAAGATAACGCTAACTGTGATAGTAAAAGCATCTTGATGAAAAAATTAAATCAGCTTAATTTTTTCACGGCAAATTTTAGTCAACAAGTGTTGAGTGAGTCAGGTGAAGTTATCGAAGAAAGCACTGGCAAGCTTGCTATTAGCAAGCCTAACTTAGCTAACTGGCAGGTTTTAACACCCGATGAGCTATCGATAGTGTCTGATGGCGCCAGTGTTTGGTTTTATAATCCATGGATTGAGCAAGTCAGTGTCTACGCATTATCAGCTGCTATAGCGCGTACACCTATTTTACTGCTAACCAGTAAAGATGAAGCTTTGTGGCAACAATATAACGTAGAGCAAAAAGGCTGCCAAGGGGAACAAGAATCTTTCATCATTAGTGCTATTGATACTAATAGTCAAATCAAAAGTTTAACCTTAGTTTTTAAAAAAATGGAGCATGGTAGTCAGTTAAGCCAGTTTTCATTTCTTGATGCCACAGGGCAGTTAAGTCATATCAAGTTAAGTGAATTTAATGATCAACAAGCGCCTAAGCAAGACTTATTTCATTTTGCTTTTCCTCAAGACACACAAGTTGATGATCAACGTTAGCCTTTTTTAAGGTAATAAGAAGGTATAACTTTGACTCAAAAAAATCTACAAGCTAGCTTATTATCTTTTGAAGAAAGTGATATGCAAAATCTAGCCGAAAATGACATGGATCCAAGTCAACCTCTTGCATCTGATTTAGCAGCGCCACTTGCAGCAAGAATGCGCCCACAAAGCCTTCATGACTATGTAGGGCAACAACATATTCTTGGAGAAGCTTCTCCTTTGCGTGCAGCCATTGAACAAGGCCATTGCCATTCGCTTATTTTTTGGGGACCGCCCGGCAGTGGTAAAACAACCCTAGCTGAAATAATAGCTCATCATGTTAATGCTAAAGTGATCAGACTTTCTGCCGTTACTTCAGGCATCAAAGATATTCGCCTTGCTATTGAGCAAGCAAAAATGAGAGCAACAAATGGCAGTAATGATAACTCAACAGTACTTTTTGTTGATGAAGTACATAGATTTAACAAGTCACAACAAGATGCCTTTTTGCCTTTCATTGAAGATGGCACCATTATTTTTATTGGCGCAACAACCGAAAACCCTGCTTTTGAATTAAATCAGGCTGTTTTATCTCGTGCTCGGGTTTATACCTTAAAAAAACTTAGCAAAAGTGATTTAACACAAGTATTAAGTCGCTCCATTAGCACGATTGAAAAAGAGCAAAAGCTTACCATTACGCTTGATACTGATGCTAAGCAAAGTTTATTGAACCGTGCCGATGGTGATGCCAGACGTTTACTTAATTTATTAGAGAACAGTCTTGATAGTGTTAGTGGTGACAATGGTTGTAAAACTATAACTGTTCAGCTCATTAGCCAGGTTGCAGGCTCTAAAGTTGCTCTTTATGATAAAGGTGGTGATGCGTTTTATGATTTAATTAGCGCATTTCATAAATCAGTACGAGGCTCAAGTCCGGATGCTGCCTTATATTGGTATGCCAGAATATTAACGGGTGGCGGTGATGCACTTTATGTAGCAAGGCGATTATTAGCCATTGCCAGTGAAGATATTGGCAATGCCGATCCACGGGCAATGCAACTTGCTATTAATGCCTGGGATACATTTCATCGGGTCGGACCAAGTGAAGGGGAAAGAGCTATTGCTCAAGCTGTAGTTTATATGGCGTTAGCACCCAAAAGTAATGCAGTGTATACCGCATTTAAGCAAGCAAAAATATTGGCAGAGCAAACATCAAGTTTAGATGTACCTGAACACTTGAAAAACTCAACTAGCGAGCTAACCAAAACATTAGGTCACGGTGTCGATTATCGTTACGCACATGATGAAATAAATGCTTTTGCTGCGGGAGAAAACTATTTCCCAAAAGCATTAGCGCAAGCTTCAGGGTATAATACTGAGCTTTATCAACCTAGTGATCGCGGCTTAGAAAATCAATTAAAAGAGAAGCTAGATTACCTTAATCGATTAAACAATGAGAGTAATGAACAGCGCTATGACTAATACTATTAGTAACCTCACCTTATATGCATTTGTTGCTCTTGGCGGCGCTTTTGGTGCTAGCTTGCGTTTTTATATCTCGCAATTAGTGTTAAATTGGCTCGGAAAGGGGTTTCCTTTTGCGACATTGATGGTTAATATCACCGGCTCATTTATTATGGGTTTGTTATATCAATTAATAGAACACGAAATTTTAGATATTAATGTCCATAGAACCTTAATTGGTATCGGATTTTTAGGTGCTTTTACCACCTTTTCAACATTCTCATTAGACTCCTTGTTGCTAATACAGCAGGGAGATGTATTAAAGGCGGCCATTAATATTTTATTAAATGTGTCCCTTTGTATAGCCGCTGCGGGATTTGGTTTATACCTAGTTTCAGCTTTGGTTAAATAAGATAAACGAATATTACTTTAGACCTTAAACAGATACGTGAATAATTATGCTTGATGCTAAACAACTTAGAACAGATACAGACAATATTGCCACACAATTGGCAAAACGTGGCTTTACTCTTGATACCGCCACTTTAAATGCGCTAGAAGAGCAACGTAAAGCGATTCAAGTAAAAACTCAAGAATTACAAAATGAACGTAATACTCGCTCAAAGTCTATTGGACAAGCGAAAGCCCGTGGTGAAGATATAGCGCCATTACTAGCTGCTGTTAGCCAGTTAGGTGATGAGTTAGATGCAGCAAAAGCTGAACAAGATGAAGTGCTGGCAAAGATTAGCAACATTGCTAGTGCTATCCCCAACTTATTAGATGACTCTGTCCCTGAAGGTCAAGATGAAGATGATAACGTTGAAGTTAAACGCTGGGGTACACCGCGTGAGTTTGATTTCGAAGTAAAAGATCATGTTGATTTAGGTTTTGCAGTTGAAAAAGGCCTAGATTTTGAAAGTGGCGCCAAATTAGCAGGCACACGTTTTGCAGTTATGCGTGGAAAAATTGCAAAATTGCATCGTGCATTAGCACAGTTTATGCTTGATATGCACACTGAAGAGCATGGCTATCAAGAGATGTACGTTCCCTATTTAGTTAACGCTAATTCTTTATACGGTACCGGACAGTTACCTAAGTTTGGTGAAGATTTATTTCATACTGACTTATCAGGTAAAAATTTCTCATTAATCCCGACATCAGAAGTTCCTTTAACCAATATGTACCGTGATGAGATTGTCGATGAAGCAGAGCTACCCATTAAAATGACGGCACATACCCCTTGTTTTCGTAGCGAAGCAGGCTCAGGTGGTCGTGACATTCGTGGTCTTATACGCCAGCATCAGTTCGATAAAGTGGAAATGGTGCAATTAGTTAAGCCAGAAAATTCTTTTGCAGCCCTTGATGAATTAACAGGTCATGCTGAAGCTATTTTGGAAAAACTAGAACTACCATATCGCACCATGGTGCTTTGTAGTGGTGATGTTGGCTTTAGTGCCACTAAAACCTTTGATTTAGAAGTATGGTTACCAGCGCAACAGACTTACCGAGAAATCTCGTCATGTTCAAATATGGGCGCATTCCAAGCACGCCGTATGCAAGCGCGTTTTCGTAATAGTGACACTAACAAACCAGAGTTATTACATACGTTAAATGGCTCAGGATTAGCAGTAGGGCGCACCTTAGTTGCTATTTTAGAAAACTACCAACAAGCTGACGGCTCTATAGATATCCCAACTGCATTACAACCTTATATGAACGGTGTAACTAATATCAGTTAAACTTTCAATAAACTAAGTCGCTATATTTAGGTTACTATTTGGTTATTCTGAGCTTTTGAAGAAGCCTGTGCTCAGAATAAACGGATATTTCCCCTTTGTTGCCACTAATTGTTGTCTATACTGATCAATAAGGCTAACTTATTGAAGGTAGTGCAGTAAGTAAAAATGATTTGTAGATAAGCTTAACCTGATAATGAAAGCACTTTTCTTTAGAGCAAATGGGTCAGAAACGATCAAAGGTACCAGACTCATTTGTTAATTGGAAAACACTAGGGGTTGCTATGACAACATTTGACCACATCGTTATGATTGTAGGCTTTGCACTGATAGTAATCGGTTTGATCCTTTTTATAATGAGAAAAAAGGAAAGTAGTAATAGCGATCATGTTGAAGGCTTTGGCATAAAATTAAATGTCCGTAATCCATCGATTATTCTTATTATTTTAGGCAGTGGCTTATTATTAGTGCCACGCTTATTGCCTCAAAACCCTGCTCCAACTGAGCCCCAAAAGCCTAAGTAAGCAGATACAGTACAGGTTGAATCAGTACAAGTTGAGTCTATACCTACTAAGCAGCCGGTAATAGCTACAACATCGGTTAGTCCAAGTAAGCAGCAAGTCAAGCCAACAGAAGTAGTGCCACGTGTTTATTTTCCAACAGGTCAATGGCATTTAAGTGGCTATGAAGAAAACGACATTAATTTATCTGCTAATATCCGTGGTACTTTAGTCTTCACTAAGCAATCAGATACCGTTTATCGTTGGAGTTCAAATTTTGTTTTTATGAATGACTGGGGAAATATGGTCAATTATCAATATCAGGGCACTACCTCTTTTAATAGTAATGCTTATGAAATTTCTTTTCTTAACAGTACAGATCCTAACATTAGCGCACAACGCTCGATACCATTGGAGCTTAAGCTAGAAAATGGTGGGCAATTACATATGAAATACTGGTATGACGATAGTAAAATCCTATTGCATTGGCTGAAAAGCAATTGAAAACGTTATAAAGATCAAAGGGGGCAGAGTAATTTGATTTTTTTGATTAATGTTTTTCAGTATTAGCTTCTTTATGCTGTCAAACGTTTTTAAAATATCGCTGCAATAAATTAATGGTGATCGGGTCTATTAATTTAGTTAGTTAATCTTTATAAAGGACCGACCCTTGTTACGTAGTTTGGCCATTCAAACACTTATCTTTTTTTTAGCCTTTCAAGGTCTCTCATTGCTTCGTGAGACTAGCATGCTGTCAACAGACGTTGAATTAGCAACTGAAAATAACCTTGTTACGAGCAACATATCAACCTTGATGGGAAAAACGGTCAGTCTTGCCTCACAAGACAAAACCACAATTATATATTTTTTTGCGCCATGGTGCCAAGTTTGTCATGTTAGCATTGGTAATCTGCAAGCCTTATATGAAAAAAATGATCACCTCGATGTTATTGCCGTTGTGCTTGATTACACCAGTATTGAAGAAGTAACAAACTTTACCACACGACATCAGTTAACCTTTCCTGTTGCTTTGGGAAGTGAAGCAATTAAGCATGCTTTTTCAATAAGCGGTTATCCAAGTTATTATGTTATTAATGAAGAAAATATCATTATTGGCAAATCTATGGGATATTCTTCTGAGCTTGGCCTTTATCTACGATCTTTATAGCTATTTTCACAAGCAATAATGTAGTGATCTTATCTCTGTTTGTGTACACTGTTGCTTTCATTATTTACTTATACTCAGAATTTATCCAAGTGTAAGAACATAAAGGCATCCTTTTATGCATAATCTAACAGTGCAAATTACTGACAATTTTGATAGCGGTAATATTCGCGTAATCGACGCAAGCGATCCAAGTAATATCCAGTGTGAAATTAAACATGATAACCAGTCAGACTTTTACCAGTGGTTTCATTTTAAATTACAAACAGCGACAAACAAAACAAACGAGCGTCAAGAGCATGTTATACATTTAACCAATGCAGGAAAGGCCGCCTATGTGGAAGGTTGGCAAGATTATCAAGCGGTAGCTTCTTATGACAGAGATCATTGGTTTCGTGTCCCAACTACCTATGACGGCGAAAAATTAACAATTACACTAACACCAGAGTTCGATTCAGTCTACTTTGCTTACTTCTCTCCTTATAGCTATGAGCGCCATCAAGATCTATTACATAATGCACAAATGCACCTTGACTGCCAGTTGCAAGTACTAGGACAAACCCTAGACGGTCGTGATATGAGTTTGCTTAGAATAGGTGAAGAAGGTGAGGGCAAACGTATTATCTGGTTAACTGCGCGCCAGCACCCAGGTGAAACCATGGCAGAGTGGTTTATTGAAGGCTTTATTGATCGCTTGCTTGATGAAGATGACGGTGTTGCACGGGCATTATTAAATAAAACTGTTTTTTATGTAGTACCTAATATGAATCCCGATGGCAGTGTTAGAGGGCATTTACGTACTAATGCTGTAGGGGCCAACTTAAACCGTGAATGGTTAGAGCCAACTATGGAACGTAGCCCTGAAGTGTATTTAGTACGAGAAAAAATGCTGGAAACAGGTATTGACATGTTTTTAGATGTGCATGGCGATGAAGCACTACCAATAAACTTTTTAGCAGGCTGTGAAGGTGTTGTTAACTACGATGCACGTCATAAAGCGTTAGAAAGTAAATTTAAAGATATTTTATTAGCCCTAACCCCTGAATTTCAAGATGAGCGAGGTTATGATAAGGATGAGCCTGGTAAAGCTAATCCTACCGTTGGTACCAACTGGGTCGGCAATCAATTTAAGTGTTTAGCGTACACTATTGAAATGCCATTTAAAGATAACGACTTGCTACCTGATTACAGTGTTGGATGGTCAGATATACGCAGTAGTTTACTGGCTCGCGATTTTCTAACCGCTATCTATCATATGGTGGATGATTTACGGTAGCAGTTAACCTTTTCCTGTAGACTTGACTTTAGTCCTTAATTCAAGGCATAACTGTTAAACTGCAAAAGACAGCGCTATTTAAATAGCCATAAAAATACAATAAAAAAATTATAATAAAACTAGGAGTTTTAAGTGCAAGAACTTGTCAATACTATTAATGGTTATATCTGGAGCTCAGCATTAATTTATTTATGCTTGGGAGCGGGTTTATTTTTTACTTTACTCACACGCTTTGTGCAAGTGCGTCAATTTCCTGAAATGTGGCGTTTATTGATGTCCGGTAAAAGCTCTGAACAAGGTATTTCATCTTTTCAAGCGTTAGCGGTATCACTGTCAGGTCGTGTTGGTGCAGGTAATATTGCCGGTGTCGCCGCCGCGATTGGTTTTGGCGGTCCTGGTGCGGTTTTTTGGATGTGGATTGTCGCTTTTTTTGGCGCGGCAACCGCTTATATAGAATCAGCGAATGCGCAAATATATAAAGAAGAGCACGATGGTAAATACCATGGTGGTCCAGCTTATTATATTGAAAAAGCCATGGGTCAAAAATGGTATGCATGGACCTTTGCTATTGCCACAATTCTTGCTACGGGGATTTTGTTACCAACAGTGCAATCAAATACAATCGGCACCGCAGTAGAGCAAGTATTCTCTAATAGTGGCAGTATTGAAACAGCCATTGGTGTTATTAGTTACGCTAAACTGTACACTGCAATAGGTATTGTTTTGTTACTTGGTTTTATCATTTTTGGTGGTATTAAACGTATCGCTAACTTTACTCAAGTAGTGGTGCCTTTTATGGCATTAGCTTATATCTTGATTTCATTAATAATCATTGCTTTGAATATCACGCAATTACCAAGCGCTTTTATGATGATTGTTGGTGATGCTTTCACGCCGATGGCAGGTTTTGGTGCGGCAATAGGTTGGGGTGTAAAACGAGGTGTTTACTCAAACGAAGCTGGACAAGGTACTGGCCCTCATGCAGCCGCTGCTGCCGAAGTTGACCATCCTGCGCAACAAGGTTTAGTGCAAGCATTTTCGGTGTATATTGATACCTTATTTGTTTGTTCAGCGACCGCTTTTATGATTATTATTACCGGCACTTACAATGTTCATGGTGCTGGTGAAGCATTTATCGTACAAAATGTTGCCAGTGATGTTATCGCTAGTGGCCCTCAGTTTACCCAAATGGCGGTCGAAAGTGTATTTACCGGCGTAGGTAAGCCTTTTGTTGCTTTAGCATTGTTCTTCTTTGCTTTTACAACTATCTTGGCATACTACTTTATCGCAGAAAATAACATTTATTATATTAAGCGTACCTTTAACATTCCGGGCGCAGTGTTTATGTTGAAAGTTGTTATTTTGGCTGCTACTTTTTATGGCACAATAAAAACAGCAAGTATAGCTTGGGGGCTTGGTGATATTGGTGTTGGTTTAATGGCTTGGTTAAATATCATTGGTATTATTATTATTTTCTTTATGTCAAAGCCTGCAATTAAAGCGCTTAACGATTATGAACAACAGCAAAAATCAGGTGTTAAAAAGTACACTTTTGACCCTAAAAAATTAGGTATTAAAGGGGCAACTTTTTGGGAAAAACGCTTGGCTAAACCTCATAGTCATGATGTTAATATGTCATAATGCAATATTAATAGTAAAAAACGTCCTGTAGGACGTTTTTTTTTGCTTGAAAAAAGGTAGAATATTTGCCAATTAAAGCATCACAGAAGTTTATCTAAATGGCCGTCATTAATTGTCCTAGTTGCAAAAAGAAAATATCAGATAAAGCAGAGGAATGTAGTCATTGCGCCTTGTCTTTAGAAGCATTAGACAGTGATAAGATGGCGAACTTAAATCATGTTAACCGTATAAAACAAGCACAGCGATTAATGAACTACTCCTTTATTGCCATGTTGTTATTTTGTGGCGGTTTCTTATTTATGTTTTGGGATAATGTTGAGCAGGGAACTTGGCAGCATACATTAGCTATGACAAGCACTGTTATTGGTTTTATTTTATATATAGTTGTCCGTATTCGGTTACTTTTCTTCAAGCGTAAAAAATAGGAATATCATGAATTTAGCAAACACAATAGAACACATGCCCCAAGAAATGTACTTACGATTGAAATGTGCAGCAGAAACAGGGAAATGGCCAGAAGGTACGTTGGTTGATAAAGCGCAGCGCGACACAGCTCTACAATTAATAATGGCTTATCAAGCTCACCATTTAAACAGTGATGAAATGTTAACAATTGGCAGTGATGGTAATGTTGTTAATAAAAATAAAAGACAATTAAAAGCGCAATTCTCTACAGCCGCTAAAGATGAGCCAATCACACCCTGCGTAAAACCCGATATAGCACACTTTACTGATCTTTAAAGCTGATCCATAAAAATACTACTGCTGAATTATCGTCGTCACACTAATATTAACAACTAAAAGATGAAAAATATCTTATGATTTTCTCTCGTTTATTTAACAAAAAAAACAAATGGCAAGCTAAAGATAGTAATGTGCGCATTGCTGCAATTAATGAAGAGCTCAGTACTGATAACTCAGTAGAAAAAGCCATCTTACTTTCTTTACTCAACACAGATGAAAGTGAATTAGTGCGCCGTGCGGCATTGTTTAAATTAAATGATTTTGATGTCTATGTCTCATCAAGCCATAGTAATGATAATGCAGGTGTTAAACAGTTTGCTTTATCCCAAGTAAGCGCTATTTTAGCAAATAAGCATGATATTAGTTTAACCCTTGAAGAAAAACTTAACTTTTTGCAGCAATCGAGTAGTGAAGGCTTTTTAGTGCACTGGCTTGAGTGCGAGCAAGAGCCAAGCTTAGTGGTAGCATTATTTACTCGGCTACTTTCACAAGCTAGTAAGAAAAAAAATACAGCCCATTTTTTATTGCAGGTATTTACTCAAAAGCAATCACCAGAAATACAGCTACAGTTATTAACACTTAGCTTACCAGAGCTATCAGATACCACATTACTCACTAAATTGTTAAAAAAGTCAGCTTCAGTAGCGGTGAATGCATTTATTGAAGAAAAACTTGCACAATTATTAGCCGCTAAAGAAAAACCCAAGAAACTACAAAAGCAACTACAACTTGTTTTATCAAAACTGTTAGCATTAAAAGATACTACCGACTATGGTGTTTACCAAGCCAAACGCAGTGAATTGGAAGCGCAATGGCAACAAGGCTTAACCTCATTTGCTTGCTTAAATGTTGAGCAACAAGAAACATTAACGCAAAAACACCATAAGATCACAGCACAATTAACGCAAATCTTTGTCCCTAAAGCAGAGGCTTACCAACAAGATAAAATTGCTCAACAATTACAGATAGATAAATTAGCGGCTCAAGAATCCTTTATCGCAGCGATAACCGATATAAATCAAGTGATCAATACCTCCGTTTTTGAAGATCAAACCTTAGATCAACAAGCCTTTACCAAGCAACTGACAGATCTTGAACAAACAGTTAGTGAAAGTGTCTTAAATGAGACAGAGCAGGCTAAGTTCAATCAGCAAATATCAGCGCTTGCTAAGCGTTTAACACAACTACCTGAAATAGCCCAATCAGTCAGTGAAGCAACACACCTTATTTCAAAGATATCTCAATTGGCTTTGCCACAAGTTATTGCTGATCTTAATGATCGACAACACACCTATAACGATTGGCTAGTTAAGTGGCAGATGGTTGAGAACAAAGCATCTGGCCTGTTGCCACAGTCCATAAAAGATGCCCACAATGAAATTATTTCGCTATGGCGTCAGGGGTTAAAACCCTTGCAAGGTGAGCAAAGGCAACTATTTAGCCAAACAAAGAAAAAATTAATTGATATAAAACGCTTGCTAATTAATGGTAAGTACAAAGTATGTTTTGGCTTATTTAAAGGGGTTAAACAAGCTTTTCCGCTATTATCTTCTCAGCAGCAACATCAATTAGCGCGTGATTTTGATCATGTAAACGAAAAAATGGCTGAGATCAGTGACTGGGAACATTACATAGCGACGCCGCGTAAGCAACAATTGCTTGAAGAAATAACCAAGCTTGTGCAAGCACCATTAGACAATCCCAATGATCAAGCGGATAAAGTTAAACAATTTCGTAAAACATGGAACTCTTTAGGTCATGCTGATGAAGCCATAGATAAAGGCTTGAATGGAGAGTTTAATCAAGCTTGTGAGCAAGCATTTGCCCCATGTCGTTTATTTTATGCAGAGCAAGAAAAATTACGTGCACAACACTTAATTGAACGTAACGACCTTATTGAGCAAGCAAGCCAAATAGAAAAGGTCTTTGCTCAAAGCCAAACGCTTGAACAAACTGACAAAGAAAAAGCGGCCAACTTTAAACAGCTTGATGGGCAGTTAAATAAATTGCAGCAGAGCTGGAATCAAGCAGGTGAGGTTGATAGAAAAGATTATCAACGCCTACAACAAAAATTTAAGCGCACACTAGTACCCATTAAAAATGCGATTAAAGTTTTCCATGAGACTAACGGTACAAGAAAGCAAGCTTTAATACTTCAAGCCCAGCAACAACTGGCTGTTGAAGATGTCTTTCAGGCGATAGAACAAATCAAACAATTACAGCTGCAATGGCGCGAAATTGGCTTCGCTGGTTCTCGTCAAGAAAACAAACTTTGGCAAGATTTTAGGCAAGTAAATGATGAAATATTTGCTAAACGAGAGCATATAAAAACCAAGAAACATGATGAGCATATTGAGTTAATCGAGCAATTTAATCAATGTTTAACTGATATAAAAATGAAACTTGGCAAAGAGCCAGAAAAAACCGTACTAAGCCAAACTAAGCAAGAGGCTGAAGAACTCTTAGCGAAGGTCATCGCACATAAACCTGTGATCAAAAAAGTAGCTAATGAAGTAGAAATTTTTATCAAAAACCTTCAAGGGCAGTTAACGACATTAAGTAAGCAAGAGCAGCAAAAAACGTGGACCAGTCTTTTTACACTACTGAAAAATTTAGCAAAAGAAGATAAGCAGATTTCTATTGAAGATATTGCCAATGTTAAGGAGTTTAACCAGTTAACTAATTTTTGGCAAAAACGCGTACAGGAACAAGTATCGCTTGCTAACATTGTTGATGTGCAAGAGCGCAATACAAAAACCTTAGCGATAGAAATTTTAGCACAAGTGGAATCACCAGCAGAATATGTTCAGCAACGCATGGCCGTACAAGTAGAATTGATGCAAGAACAAATGTCATCTGGCTCAGAGATCGATCTAAGCTCACAACTGCTTGCTTGGTTGCAACTAGGAAAATTAACACCACAAGATTTAGACATGCTTGAACGCTTAGAAAAAATATTTATCCAATAACTTATCAACCCATGTTAGCGACAAGAAAAGCACTAGCTCGCTAAACTATTACAGGGCTGGTATAAACCGGAGTAACTTTTAAAATTAAAGTGTTCCGGTTTTTTTGCACATTAATTTCGCCATATTATAAATGACTTATTGTTGAGTGTTTGATTCTTAGCGCCGTAGCAAACCAGTGCTCAGATGATATTGCAGCAGGTTTGCACGATATCACTAACTTAACTTGGCATAAATACGCTAAAATACTAGGCTATTACCTTAGCTTTGAGCCCTTAACCTTAATGACCTCAGCCACAACGCCAATAAACTTTACCGAACTTGCTCTTATTCCTCCTTTATTAGCTAGACTAACTGAGCTGGGATATCAACAGCCAACACCCATTCAAACACAAGCTATCCCTAGTATCTTAAAGGGACGTGACTTAATTGCTGGAGCCAATACCGGCTCGGGTAAAACTGCCACCTTTGCTCTGCCAATGTTGCAAGATCTTTTTCAGCAACTACAGTCAAAAAACTCACTAACTCGTAAAGGCAGTCAAGGTAACTATGTTTCAGGGCTAATTTTGGTACCAACCCGCGAGCTCGCCAAGCAAGTGGCTGACAGTATAAAATCCTATGCGGTACATTTTAATGGTGCCCTTAAAACGGTTGCCGTTTTTGGCGGTGTGTCTGCTAATACTCAAATGCAGGCATTGCGAGGTGGCACCGATATTTTAGTTGCAACCCCTGGTAGATTACTCGATTTAATTTCAAGCAACGCCCTTAAGCTTGATAGGGTTAACACCCTCGTACTTGATGAAGCCGACAGAATGTTAAGTCTAGGGTTTACTGAAGAGCTATCTGCCTTGTTAGCATTATTACCCAAGCAAAAGCAAACGTTATTATTTTCAGCGACCTTTCCTGAGCAAGTACAGACATTAACTCAAAGCTTACTTAACAACCCCATTGAAATTCAACTACAAAGTAGCGACGCCAGTACCTTAGTACAACGCGTTTTTACTGTTAATAAGGGGTATAAAACTGCGCTTTTAGCGCATTTAATCAAGCAACATCAATGGCGACAAGCGCTTATTTTTGTTAATGCAAAAAATAGCTGTAACCACTTAGCTGAAAAACTCTCTAAACGTGGTATTAGTGCAGAAGTCTTTCATGGCGATAAAGGCCAAGGTGCTCGCAGCCGTGTACTCGACGCATTTAAATCTGGCGAGATAGAAGTATTAATCGCTACAGATATTGCTGCCCGTGGTCTTGATATTGATAAATTACCAGTAGTGATAAATTTTGATTTACCAAGAAGTCCCGCAGACTACATGCATCGTATTGGTCGAAGTGGTCGCGCGGGTGAAGTAGGCTTAGCGCTATCATTAATCGACTATGAAGATTATCATCACTTCAAAGTAATCGAAAAGAAAAATAAAATTCGCCTTGAACGGGAACAGGTAGCAGGCTTTGAAGCCGATGAAATTATCAATGAAGAGCTTTTAAAATCTAATAAACCCATGGCAAAGCCTGAAGGCACAGGGAAGAAAAAAAACAAAAAGAAAACTCAAGTGAATGCCGATATCTGGCTGGGGTGCTCAAAGCCTAAGTAACCATCACATTAGGTTAAGTAAGCAATGAAATATTGGCACTATGTGTAACTCAAAACCTCGTTTGAATACGTTACCTACTGGCCTTTTGCGTTGTTACCGGTTCAGTCTTATTTATTGAGAGATAAGCTATAATAAAAAACACATAAAACACGAGTATTGTTGTAATAGTGTTTTGTGTGTTTGATAAAATATCGAAATACAACAAACCATATTCAATTAAACCGACAGCAACACCAAAGCTAAACAAATGATATTTACTGGCTGTTCCCTTTGCTTTAAATAATTTAGCTAGCAGGTAACCTATAAATGGAATAAACGCCCAAATAAAAACCACCACAACAGAGAAAACCATGGCAGACATTGGAATATTTTCTTGAGATAACTTATTGATTAAAATTAAAAGTTGGACAAACAGATAGCCAAAATATAGATACAAGATTAACCCTTTTTTAAGCAGATTTGATTAGCCACCTTAGGTGGCTAACGTTTGTTTGAGTATTAAAAAGTTATCATAAGGACAAATTTCTTCAAGCAATATTTATTCGCCGCTACAGCTTAATTCACCACGCAAACTAATTTCCATTAAGCGACAAGTTTCTTCATAACTAAGGTCTTGACTAAGTAAGTAATGAAGCTTAGTTAAGGTTGCCTCTAAGGTCATATCGTGGCCACTAATCACACCCGCTTGCCTTAAAGCATTGCCAGTGGCATAACCAGACATATTTACCGTACCTTTAATACACTGACTGCAATTAACCACGACAATTTCCTGCTGTTTAGCTTTGGCTAAACAAGCGAGTAGGGCGTTATCTTGTGGGGCATTTCCTACGCCATAACTGCGTAGAATAAGCGCTTTTACTGGCTGACGGATGACATTTTCAATGACATCGCTGCTAATGCCCGGATAAAGATGAACAACACCAATGGGTTGTGGCGTAATATCACGAACAGTTACCTCAGGCTCAGATGAGACACCTACAGATACTTGACCAGCAACAACATTAATATTTATCCCCGCCTCAAGTAGCGGTGGCATGTTCGGTGAGTCGAAAGCATTAAAACCATCAGCATAGGCTTTAATAGAGCGATTACCTCGGTAAAGCCTGTTATTGAAAAATAATCCCACTTCATTTATTGGGTAGTTTGCCGCTATATATAAGGAATTTAATACGTTCACTTGGCCATCGGAGCGCAATTGACTCAATGGAATTTGCGAGCCGGTAACAATTATCGGTTTGCTCAAATTTTCAAACATAAAAGATAGAGCAGAGCTAGTATAAGCCATGGTATCGGTACCATGTAATACTACAAAACCATCATAATCATCATAATGTGCTTTAATATCATCAGCAATACGTTGCCAGTCACTGGGGGTCATATTTGATGAGTCAATTAACGGTTGATACTCGTTAATGGTAAAGTGAGGCATTTCTTGACGATGAAATTCAGGCAAGCCGTTAATAGAGGCTGTTAAATGCCCTTTATCTGGTACATAACCTTCATGACTTTTTTTCATGCCGATAGTGCCGCCAGTATAGGCGACATAAATGTTTTTACGATCAGTCATTGCTATTGTTCACTACAAGCTAAACACAAAGTATAGATACCTTGAGGATCATTAAATTGATCCATAGTAGCTAGCTGTTTTTGTAATTGTCCAAACAATTGAGTAACAGGCATGTTGTTAGCAATGCTAGGCGCCATTAGGTCACTTGATGAAAGGTGGCTAAAAGCAAGCAGGCTAGAGCTTTTACCAATCATTTGCTGTAAAAATTTATTACGTGAAGAAGGCTCTTTTTCAATTAATAATGTTTCGTATTGCTCAAGTTCTGCCAGCTTTGCAGCGGCAACTACAGCATCAGTTAAATTACCTAATTCATCAACCAAACCAAGTTCTTTGGCTTTACTACCTGACCAAACACGGCCTTGGGCAATGGCATCCACTTCTTCTAACGTCATATCTCTGTTTTGGGCTACTAAGGAAATGAAGTCTTGGTAACCTTTATTGATACTTAATTGAAACAACTGTGCCATACCTTCAGAAAGCGGTTGAGTAGGACCAAAGCCCGAAATATCGGTGGTACCGACACCATCAGTATGAATACCTAGTTTGCTTAATGAATCTTCAAAAGTCATCATCATGCCAAAAATACCTATTGAGCCTGTGATGGTAGAAGGTGCCGCATAAATTTTATCAGCAGGCGCTGAAATCCAATAACCGCCAGAGGCAGCATAAGTGCCCATTGAAGCAATAACAGGTTTACCAGCGGCTTTTAATAATTCCACTTCTTGGCGGATAATTTCTGAGGCAAAAGCGCTACCTCCAGGGCTATCAACACGTAAAACTACCGCTTTAACTTGCTTATTCATGCGTGCTTTACGTAATAACTTGGCTGTAGAGTCGCCACCAATTTTGCCAGATTTTTGTGAGCCATTTAAAATCGTGCCTTTTGCAACAATGATAGCTACCTTGTTTGTTGAGTGATTATCATGTGATTTTGCATGTGTCATGGCTGTTAAATAATCTTTAAAACCAATATGACTATAGCTGTCACCTTTTTTATTCTCACCAACTAAGTTGATCAGTTCAGCGCGCATTTGATCGCGTGTCTTTAATTGATCAACCCATTTATTTGATAATGCATACTGGGCGAAGCTGCTATTGGATAGACTGAATTTATTTAATAAATCAGCAATACTTTCATCAAAGTTTTCAATGCTAAAGCCGCGCTGCGTAGCAACATCTTGCTTATATTGTCCCCATAAGTCGCTAAGCCATAATTTATTAGCTTCTTTGGCCGCTTCAGACATGTCATCACGAAGGAATGGCTCTACTGCAGATTTAAAGGTACCTACGCGGAAAATATGTTGTTTAATAGCAAGTTTTTCTAATGCCGATTTAAAGTACATTTTATAACGGCCATATCCATCAAGTAACATAAATCCCTGTGGGTTTAACCAAATATCATCTGCATGGCTAGCGAGATAATATTGATCTTGAGAGAAGTGATCACCCAAAGCAACAACTTTTTTTCCTGAGCTTTTATAATCAACCAGTGCTTTGCCCACATCTTGCAACTTGGTTAAGCCTGCATTTCGCAACCCTTGCAGTTGTAATACTAATAACTCAACCCGAACATCATTTTTAGCTCGGTTAATCACATCAATAACATCAGCTAATAATACTTCAGGCCTATCTTCTTCTTGACCTAATGCTTCATTTAAAAAAGCATCCATAGGGTTGATTTCATGTTTTTGCTCAACAAGATCACCAACTAAATTTAATACCAAAGCTGTTTTTTCTGGGACTTTAATTGGATCTTTATCACTGGCGATAATCACGATAAAACTAATGAAAAAAATGATAAAAATTAAGTTCAATACAACAGAGCGGGTTAGGGTGAATAACCACCATATGGCCGATAAGATGCGTTTAAATAAATTTGCTACAGCAGTCATGAATATTATCTATAAATTAATTAAAACATTGACATTATCTTACCTCAAAGTTATTAAAATTTGACTATTAGTTTGTAAATAAATAAGTATTTCCCTAGCTGTTTCATCTTTATAGTCGTTACTTTGAAAGTATTTATCTGTATTTAGGTTCTATTCATTTAATCCTATCAGAAAAAGTACAATACATTTGAGAACAATAACTATGACATCACTGTTAACCGCTTACAGAAGATTTTTAAATACACTGCCTGCTTTTGATGGTATTCCTGCGTTATTAATACGTTTATACCTTGCGCCTGTTTTTATTATGGCCGGTTTTAGTAAAACCCAGTTATTAAGTGAAGATGTTTCAGGTTTAGCGGCATTTATGGTTGATCCGAACATTATTGCCTGGTTTGGTAATAGTGATTGGGGGCTAGGACTGCCATTTCCAGCTCTATTAGCTAATTTGGTTATTTTAGTTGAGTTTTTTGGTGGCTGGTTATTATTGGTTGGTGCATTAACCAGACTCGTGTCAATTCCGTTAATGTTCACTATGATAGTGGCGGCAACGACAGTACATGCTGATAATGGTTGGTTTGCTATCACACCGACAAATTCAGATATAAGCGCAGCTAAAGTATTGGACTGGTTAGGTGTAGATCAAGCACAAGCAAGTCTTGATAATAGCGCAGACACAGCCAATAGATTAGCAAAAATGCGAGAAATTTTAGATGAAAATGGCAATACAGAATGGCTTTACGGCAATGGAAATATTGTCGTATTAAATAATGGTATAGAATTTTCAGCGACTTATTTTATTATGTTATTGGCACTGTTTTTCATTGGTGCTGGTCGTTACACCAGTATTGATTATTATATGGGGAGTAGGCTGTTACCTAAACAGCGTACTTTTTAATTTGTTATTTAAAGCTGTCAGCTAATAAGCATAGTTGACAGCTTTACCACTATGTTACTTTTCCTTGGCAAGCGACATTTTTGTTAACTTCTTGTTTATCAATACCTCTCCCCAATGGTACAGGGCTAACCCAGATAACACTAAGGCAGCCCCTAAGAGTATTTTACTATTTAGATCTTCATCATTAAGTAGGGCGCCAAGCGTTAAAGCAATCACAGGTGTAACAAGGGTTATCAAGGCTACGGTACTCGCGGTTAATCTTTGCAAAACATAAAAATAAGCAACAAAGCCTATCAGTGAGCCAAAAAATCCTAGATACAATGTTGCCCAAATGGATTTGGCTTGCCATTGACTGATATCGACATAGCCATCTGACAGCAACCAGCAAATGAAAAACAAAGGTGTCGCTATGGTTAATGCCCCAATTGTTGTTGCCATTGGATGAATGGCTAACGATATACTTTTTACTAACACGCCACTTAAACTAAAAAGAGACACGGCAATAAAAATAAAAATCAACCCGTAAACGGCATCATCTGCAAATGTAAAATTATCTGAACTGACAATGGCCAAGCCAATAAAAGATAGCAGCATGGCTAGCTTTTTAATGGCGGTAATTTGGGGTTCAGCCAATATTTTTTGTGAAAAGATAGTCGATAAAACGGGAGCTAAACCAAAGATTAATGACATAAGTCCCGAAGATAAATAACCTGCTGCTAAGTAAGAAAATAGCATGCCACCAAAAATACCTAAGGCAGAATAGCTATATAGACGAAGTGCTTGTTTATGCCAAGGTAGCGGTATTTTTTTGATATAAATAATTAAAGCCCCAAGTACAATAGCAATAAGCATGCGAAGTAATACCGCCATGGTTGGGTTGATAGACTCGCTGCTCCAAATAATACCTAGTGGCGTAGTCGACCAAATTAATAATACTGCAAAATAGGCAACAGACACTTGCATGGTTTACCCTTCCTTTGTTATCGCTTGCAAAGGTATTTTACAGGAATGTTAACAACAAAGCCGCAAAAGATTATTCATACTTTTTAAAATATTTATCTACACCATTCATAGTTTTACCTTTACACTTGAATAATATTTTACCAAGCATGTCTTTTAACCAATGACCAATATTGACTTTTTATTACAACGACAATCAAATCCACTACTTACTTCACCCGCTCCACCCCCTCAACATTTAGAGAAAATCCTTGCTGCGGGTATGCGTGTACCAGATCACGCCTGTTTGCAACCCTGGCACTTTAGGGTTGTTAGTGGCGACGGCTTGCAAAGGTTGAGTGATGTGTTTGTTAGCAGCAGTAATCAAGTTACGGCGAACTTAGAAAAAATAGCTAAAATGCCTTTTCGAGCACCTATGATCATTGTGGTAAGCACACAGTTTACCAACCATGAAAAAGTGCCATCGCAAGAGCAATTAATCGCCGCAGGTTGTTGTACTCATGCTATGCAAATGGCTGCACTAGCCTTAGGCTATGGCGCTATGTGGCGAACAGGGGAGTTAGCTTACAATAGTAAAGTAAAACAAGGTTTAGATATTAGTAGCGAAAATGAAATTGTTGGCTTTTTATATATTGGCACACCGAGCAAATCGCTAAGTTTAAAAGCCAGCAAAAATTTCAAAAGTAAAGTGAGTTATTGGCAATAAATAAAAAAAGCCTTATCAAAGGCTTTTTTTATTCAAACGTTGCTCATTTTAGTAAGACTAAAAGGCAGCGTTATTTGGCGTTCTTGGGAATGGGATCACGTCACGAACGTTTTGCATACCCGTAGCATAAGCCACTAAGCGTTCAAAACCTAGACCAAAGCCAGAATGAGGTACTGTGCCGTAACGTCGAAGGTCACGATACCAGCTGTAATCATCCACGTCTAAGCCCATTTCTTCTAAACGACTGTCAAGTACATCAAGGCGCTCTTCACGTTGACTACCACCAATGATCTCACCAATACCCGGCGCTAAAATATCCATAGCAGCAACTGTTTTGCCATCATCATTGAGACGCATGTAAAAAGACTTAATATCTTTCGGGTAATTTTGTAAAACGACAGGACCGTTAAAATGTTCTTCGGCTAAGTAACGCTCATGCTCAGAGTTTAAATCAACGCCCCAAGACACAGGGTTTTCAAACTTCTTACCACAGTTTTCTAAAATGGTAATAGCATCTGTGTAGTCTAAACGAACAAAATCGGTATCAATCACTGACGTTAAACGGTCCACAACGGTTTTATCAACACGCTGTTGGAAGAAGGCAATATCATCTGCGCGCTCTTCTAAAACTGCTTTAAGTACGTATTTTAGCATCTCTTCAGCTAAATCGGCGGCATCAGATAGATCGGCAAAAGCTATTTCTGGCTCTACCATCCAAAACTCTGCTAAGTGACGAGAAGTATTAGAATTTTCAGCTCTAAAAGTAGGGCCAAACGTATAAACTTTTGATAACGCGTTACAGTAAGTTTCAACATTTAACTGACCAGAAACCGTTAAAAAAGTTTCTTTACCAAAGAAGTCTTGGTTGTAGTCAACTTTACCACTATCATCACGTGGGAGGTTTTCCATATCCAAGGTACTAACGCGAAACATCTCACCAGCACCTTCACAGTCACTACCGGTAATAAGTGGTGTACTGATCCAGAAATAGCCTTTTGAATGTAAAAAGCGATGTATAGCTTGAGCTAAACAGTTACGCACACGAGTTACCGCACCACCAATATTAGTACGGGCACGTAAATGTGCTTGCTCACGTAAAAATTCTATACTGTGACGTTTAGCTGCCATAGGGTAAGTGTCAGGGTCTTCAACAAAGCCAAGCACTTCAACTGCCGTTGCTTGGATTTCAAAAGACTGTCCTTTACCCGGTGATTCAACTAATAGGCCGGTGATTTTAACCGAGCAGCCCGTGGTTAGCTTAAGAACATCTTCTTGATAATTATTAAGTTCACTAGGTACGATAGCTTGAATGGCATCAAAGCATGAGCCGTCATGAATCGCTAAAAAAGAAATGCCTGCTTTTGAGTCACGGCGAGTTCTTATCCATCCGTGTACGGTAATAGTTTCATCAACAGGGTATTTACCTGCTAATACATCAGTAATTGCAATAACTGACATGTAATAACCTCTTATATATTATCTAGTGCTTGAAAATTTGCTTTTACGCAGAAAATGGGGTGATATGTTACCGTGACTGTTATGTTTAACAAGTAAAATTTGCTAAATTAGCCCACAATAACGAAAATAATAATAATAACGATGAAAATAGTGGAGTCAGATGAAGCCAGCCCAATCAAAGTCAATAAAAGAGCGACGTAAATCAGCTGATTTTTGGTTTTATCTTGCCAAGACACTGACCATAATTAGCTGGCTAATGTTTCTTTTTGCTTTAGTGATGTCTTTTTATGCTGCACCAGAAAAAAGCTACGGTGTTACTCGTTATTACGATATAGGAATCAGACGGTTTTGGTTAACGCCACTAACAGGGTATTTATATATTGTTATTTGGTCTAGTGCTGCGGGGAGCTATGCTTCGCAGTTGATAAATAAATACCGAAACCGCAGAGGTAGTGATAACTCCCAATATCACTTGCACTTTTTACTTGCCATGAACCTTACTTGGATGGCTGTTATTTTACAGCATGTATTATACAAAGTTTAATCAACTTGGTATTTACTCGTTGAGAAAACATGCCTCTTCATCAAGCACGGTAGCAATAGCAGCTACTAATATCGATAACTGCTCATTAGTAATAATTAGCGGTGGGATGATATAGATAAGTTTACCAAAAGGTCGGATCCAGACCCCTAATTCAACAAAACGTTTTTGTATTTGCGCTACGTTAACGCTGTGCAGACATTCTACCGCGCCAATAGTGCCAAGAACTCTGCTATCTTTCACTCGTGCATGTTTTGCTAATGGCATAAGTAAAGTGGTTAATTGTTGCTCTATGGTGCTAACTTGCTTTTGCCAATCATTTTCAAATAATAAATCAATACTGGCATTAGCAACCGCGCAGGCAAGGGCGTTACCCATAAACGTTGGCCCGTGCATAAAGCAACCCGCTTCACCTTCACTAATAGTGTTTGCTATTTCATTAGTGCAAAGAGTAGCCGCAAGTGAAATATAGCCACCGGTAAGTGTTTTTCCTAAGCAGATAATATCAGGGCTAATATCAGCCCATTCACAAGCAAACAACTTACCTGTACGGCCAAAACCTGTTGCTATTTCATCGATAATCAGTAAAACATTATATTGATCACATAGCTTTCTACATTCTTTAAGGTATTGGGGATGATAAAAGCGCATTCCACCAGTGCCTTGTACTATAGGTTCAATAATAAATGCGGCCAATTCTTGGTGATGTTGCTTGAATAATTGTTCGAGCGCTTTAGTTTCATCAACATGCCAGAGGTGGTTAAATTCAAGACTAGGCGCAGGAGCAAAATAACTTTGCATAAGCACTTGCTCAAAAATTTGGTGCATACCTGTTACGGGGTCGCATACCGACATAGCAGCAAAAGTATCACCATGATAACCATTACGAACGGTTAACAACTTAGTTTTAGCTTTATTGCTTTTAGCCTGATGCTTTTTACTTTGCTCCTCTTTGCTTTGCCAATACTGCAAAGCCATTTTGATGGCCACTTCCACACTTACTGAGCCTGAATCAGAAAGAAAGACTTTTTCTAAACCTGATGGAGTTAAGTTAATCAATTTCTCACATAAATCAATGGCACTTTGATGAGTTAAACCGCCAAACATCACATGGGACATTTTACTTGATTGCTCAAGTAAAGCCGCATTGAGTTTTGGGTGATTATAACCATGGAGTACAGACCACCATGATGACATGCCATCAATAAGCGATTCACCACTAGTAAGCTTTATATAAACACCTTCAGCGCTTTCCACTAAATAAGAAGGTAAGGGCGATGACATCGACGTATAGGGGTGCCAAACATGTTTTTTATCAAACTCAAGTAAATTAGATTGTTTATTGTTCATTTGTAAACTTAAAGTAGTGTCTGTTGTTGACAATATGATTGGGAAAGCTAGACTACCCGTTAATTTAGTTATATGCAAACGAGTAATCATGTCTTTGTCAGTAGAAACTGCAGCCAATAAAGATGCTGCAATAGAAAAATCACCTGTTCGTCATAATTGGACTTTAGCTGAGGTTGAAGCATTGTTTGCTATGCCTTTTAATGATCTCATGTTTGAAGCCCAAACGGTACACAGACAGCATTTTAATGCCAATGAAGTGCAAGTAAGCACCTTGCTTTCTATTAAAACAGGGGCTTGCCCAGAAGACTGTAAATATTGCTCTCAAAGTGCTCGTAATAAAACTGATCTTGAAAAAGAGCGTCTGTTAGAAGTAGAAAAAGTACTCCAAGCTGCAGAAAAAGCCAAAGCGATGGGGTCTACCCGCTTTTGCATGGGCGCGGCTTGGCGTAATCCGAAAGAGCGCGATATGCCTATTGTTTTAGATATGATTAAGGGTGTTAAAGCACTTGGAATGGAATCATGCATGACCTTAGGCATGTTATCTGAGCAACAAGCGGAACAATTACAAGCAGCGGGCCTTGATTATTATAATCATAATTTAGATACCTCGCCTGAGCATTATAACCAGATAATTACTACCCGTACTTATCAAGACCGACTTGATACGCTAGATCATGTTCGTAGTGCTGGGATGAAGGTGTGTAGCGGTGGCATTGTTGGTTTAGGTGAAAAGGCCGTTGATAGAGCATCATTATTAGTGCAATTAGCTAACCTTCCAAAGCAACCAGAAAGCGTACCAATTAATATGTTGGTTAAAGTTGAAGGTACACCACTAGCTGATGTTGAAGACTTAGAAAGTTTTGATTTTATTCGTTGTATCGCTGTAGCTAGAATTATGATGCCAAAATCTCACGTTAGATTATCAGCTGGTCGTTCAGCCATGAATGAACAAATGCAATCTTTATGCTTTTTAGCTGGTGCAAACTCTATTTTTTACGGTTGTAAATTATTAACTGCTGAAAACCCTGAAACAGATAAAGATGTGCAACTTTTCAATAAGCTAGGTATTAATACTGAAACGGTTGTCGATGATAGCGCCATTGAAGAGAAGCAGTTAAAAACCGCGTTAGTGAACGAGCAGCATAAAGACTTATTCTACGACGCGTCTAGTTAACTACTCCCATGGCTTTTAATTTTATTAATGATAAGTTAGCTGAGCAGCAGGCGAAATCCCGTTATCGACAACGAGTATGTTTGCAGCAAAGTAAAGTGAGCTCAGGTGATGAAGAGCCGAGAATAATTGTTGATAACAAAGAGTATATCAATTTTTCATCTAATGATTATTTAGGTTTAAATCATCATCCAGACATCAATAAAGCCATGCAAGAGGGGCTAGATCAATTTGGTCTCTCAGGTAGCTCTTCAAACTTAGTGACGGGTTTTCATTATGCTCACCAAGTTTTAGAAGAAACAATTTGCCAGTGGCTAAATAAACCTAAGTGTTTATTGTTTTCCAGTGGTTTTACCGCCAATATGGCATTATTTCAAGCGCTAGGACAAAGCAGCGCAAGCAGTTTTTTTCTTGATAAGTTATCTCATGCCTCTATGCTTGATGGCGCTTTTTCAAGTAAAGCCAGGGTAAAACGTTTTGCCCATAACGATACCAAGCAATTGGCTAGATTACTCACTCATTCTCAATCAGAAAATAAACTGATTGCCTCTGAAGGGGTGTTTTCTATGGATGGTGATCAAGCCCAACTAGCGGATTTATCTAACTTAGCGAAGGAGCATGACGCTTGGTTATATGTTGATGACGCCCATAGCATTGGTGTTGTTGGTGAATATGGGCAAGGTAGCAGTAGTGTTATCGAAACAGACATTAGTATGGCCACTTTTGGTAAGGCCATTGCAACGAGTGGTGCCTTTTTAGCTTGTGATGATAATGTTCATGATTATTTAATAAACTTCGCTCGTCATTACATCTATTCAACGGCTATTTCACCAGCACTTGCTTGGGCAACAGTTAAAAGTATCGAGTTAATTAAAGCAGAGCAATGGCGTCGTGATAAAATAAATGAACTTAGCCAATTGTTATCTGACTTATTAGATCCAAGCATCAATATCATCAGCTCCCAATCATCAATACAAGCCATTGTCATTGGAGATGAAAAAAGTACGCTTAATGTCAGTGATGAACTAAAAAAAGCGGGACTTTGGCTGACAGCAATTCGTCCTCCTACTGTTGCTGTAGGAACTTCTAGGTTACGCGTAACTATTTGCTCTAATCATAATTTTAATAATATCAAGCAACTAGCAGGGTGCTTGAATAATGCCTTAGTATGACTAAGGAAAAAGAAGAATTTTATGACACAAAACAAACAACAAAAAGTTGATAGAGAAAACATCGCAAAATCGTTTGGCTCAGCAAGCCAATCATATGATGTATCAGCTAGATTACAGCGTTTTTCAGGCAAACATTTGATGCCTTGGCTACCTAATAGAAATGATTTGACCGTATTAGATCTTGGCTCAGGGACAGGCTTTTTTACCGACTTATTGGCTAGTTCGTACAAACAAGTTATAGGCTTAGATTTTTCAAAAGAAATGCTACATTTTGCTGCCCAAGAACGTAATAAAAATATTACTTGGCTTGAGGCTGATGCTCATAAAATCCCTTTACAAGATAATAGTATAGATTTTATTTACTCAAATTTAGTTATTCAATGGTGTGAGCCTTTAGAGGTCGCTATTGATGAGATGTTGCGTGTACTCAAGCCTGGAGGCTTAATCATTTTTACTACCTTAGTTGATGGCACTTTACATGAGCTTAAATCATCATGGCGGCAAGTAGATGATGACCAACATGTTATTAACTTTAAAACGGAAGAGGAATTAGCGGCATTTTTTAATCATGATAAAGCTAGTGTTCTTGAACATAAGTGTCAAGATATAGTGCTTGAATATCAAAATGTTATTCATTTAGCACGGGAGCTCAAAGGTCTTGGCGCTAATCATTTACCGCAAAAACGTAATCGTGGTTTATCAGGCAAAGATAAGTGGTTTGCAATGACCGAGCATTATCAAGATTTTCTCGAACCAAATGGTATCTACCCTGCAACATATCGTCTGTATTCAGGGCTAGTGGTAAAATTAAACAATTAATCGGCAAACTTTATGAAGAACTATTTTATCACCGCAACTGATACTGATGCAGGCAAAACTTTTGTCGCCTGTGCCATAACACAAGCACTCATTAACCAAGGAAAAAAAGTTGCCGTTTATAAACCTATTTCTGCGGGATGTCGGCGCGAAGGAGAAGTGCTGATCAATGAAGATGCTCTGTTACTAAGTCAATTTGCTAATTGCCAGCAAGCGATTAGTGAAGTAAACCCGATAGCTTTTATTGATGCTATTGCCCCTCATATTGCCGCAGAAAAGGAAAATCTCACTATATCTCTAGTAGATATAGCACAGGGGTATGAGCAAATAAAAGCAACCAATGCTGATATTAGTATCACAGAAGGGGCAGGTGGTTGGCGTTTACCCTTAGGTGCTAACGACATGAATAACAATGTTTTCCTTTCAGATTTTGCTAAAGCCAGTCAACAAACTGTCATTTTAGTGGTTAACATGAAATTGGGTTGTTTAAACCACGCACTGTTAAGTTATGAAGCCATTAAAGCCGATGGTTTAGATTGTATTGCTTGGATTGCAAATAACGCCTCAAGTGAGCCAATGACTAACCTAGCTGAAAATATAACTTCTTTAGAAAAATTGTTACCCATACCGAAAATTGCCCAGTTAGACTATTTCAATGATGATAATATGTCATTTAGCGATAAAATTAATTTAGCCGCAAAGCAAATTAATGTTTCATTACTGCTAGACAAAGAACGTTCTAAATTAACTTAGGTCTAATCACTCACCTTTGCCTGATAACTTCATCATTTTATAACCGGCGTTCCTCGATAATTACAACACGAGGATGTCAGTAGGTGAACTAAACAGTTTTATTCGCACGTCAAAAACTGTTAGTTACCATTAAGACTATCATTTTTCCAATTCAGCCAAACACGCACTGGCAATGAAACCAGATCTTGTTTTATACGCAGAGCTTTTACTTACCCGATCATCAATTTGATTTATCAATAACTCAGGTAAAGTGACATTTATTTTATGACTTTTGCCTAAGTAAGCGGTTATATCAATATCAACAATTGCCCAAAAAGCTTGGGCATGCGTATGTGGATGTTCTTTTGCATATGCCAACCTATGTTTTTCTATGCTCAAAGCATTCGGAATTTTTTCACCATATTCAGCCAAAATAGCTAAATGGGACTTAATATTCTTCATTATTTTTTCTAATCCTAAATCAATAGAATCTACATTTGCAGAGCAGCCAGGTAGGTCAGGGACTGATACCAGATAAAGGTCATTACTTTTTCCCGCTGAAAAGACTATTGCATATTTCATATCTGCTTTACTCATCCATTTAATTAAAAAACCATGATAACCCTGCTACCTCTGCACGTCAATAAGATGGTAACCCTAGCAACCCTTACTGATCTTTATTTGGGTAACTCTGCTAACTCTGTGTGCGGCGGTTATGATAACCCTGACAACCCTTGTTGGTCAAAAGTGAATATTCACACTTTATGTAAGCCAATAAAAAGTTGATTTTCGTTTCTAATTACAATAAAGGCATGAAATTGTTTTTATAGATTCATTTCAAGAAAAGAGTAGTAAAAATTAATGCTGCTAGAGTTACTTATTGTGTTGGTAGATTGAAAAATTGATCATTATAATAAGAGTAGAATAAGGAATTTTGTTGTTAGTATTGTCATTTGGGGTTAATCAATTGCCATAAATGCGATAAGCATTTTGATATTGAATAATTTCAAAATTCAAATAAGTAAAAATTATTGGATTAGGAAATTTTATGAAAGAACTCATTCAGGCTAACCCAGAGTTACTGATCACCGTTGTGGGTATTGGGGCTGTCGATGCAATACAATTAATATGTTGTTTGATAATAGTCTGTCTGATCGCGTTAATTTAATTGCGGTCAATACTGATTTAGCTGCGTTAAATACTCTGTAAGTTGAAAATAAAATACTAATCGGTGAAACACTGACAAATGGCTATGGCGCAGGCTCCGATCCTAATATCGGTTTGCAAGCAGCACAAGAAAGTGAAGCATTGCTGACCAATGCAATAAAAGATAGTGATATTGTTATTATTACCGCTGGTTTTGGCGGTGGTACAGGTACAGGAGCAAGCCCACTGGTCGCTAGATGATAAGTCCCCAATTTCCTAGACACCTAATTTAGTTATAATGAACCAATATTAATAGGTGTAAATAATGGCAACTAGAAGCTATCCAGACGAATTCAAAATTGAAGCAGTAAGACAAGTGACCGATCGTGGTTACAAACCAAAAGATGTTGCTGAGCGTTTAGGTGTGACAACAAAGAGCATTCATAATTGGATGAAACAATTTGGTACTGGCTCTAACGAACAACAAAAACTATCAGAGCGGCGTTTTTCAAGCTAGTTGTCGCCTAAAGTTTAAATTTATGCCGCCTTGTTCT
>ERZ1048872.317-NODE-317-length-56082-cov-6.732575_pt1 | contig 56082 bp, 48 predicted proteins | sample MGYA00383100_ERZ1048872 | MGnify/ENA primary metagenome ERZ1048872 (study PRJEB29581, sample SAMEA5548370) | metagenome | biome: marine; feature: coastal; material: water | depth 50 m | study: Short-term variability in the microbial, nano- and picoplankton...
CAACTCGTTTAAGTTAACTTGATAATGAAGAAATATCGCGTTATTCCATTCTTGGTAAAATTTCCATTGGTTGGTTGGCATTTTCCAAGGCCTGTGTTTGGTAGTATTTAATATTTCTTGGATTGTCATTTTTTAAATGGCTGCACAGGTTAAGGTCATGCCGGGCAATCAAAATAAGGTTTGCGCAGCAATACTGTATCGTCTCTGTTAATTATCTAACGGCAAATACCTGTCTTGAATTATTTTTAGATGATGTATCTGGTGTGCAGTTATAGTTAATCCTATGGTGAAAAGTGGCATTTCGTATTCAAAAAAAACACAGTTTGTTTTTAATATTTTTTCATTGAACGATTCAAACATCATTATTGTTGATTGCCTCACAGCACGAAGTTCATTAACCAACTGTTCAATTGACAATTCGTTTGCATTCGAATTGCTACCCATAATATCTTGGTCATGTGCAACAGGAATAGTTCCTTCTCCGCGGGCGAAGATTATAGCTCGAAAGCACCAAATTCTCTCCCAATCTATAAGATGCTGAAATATTTGATGAATGGTCCATTTGTCTTTTTGATACTTTTTTAAACCAATTCTGTTTAATGGAGTGACATCAATTTCATTGATTCTTTGCAAACTTAATGTTAGGGCTTCACCTAGTTTAATGCCTTCATTTAACTTAAAGACGTCTTCTAAAAATGCTGGATTGTTTTTTGATCCTGATTCTTCCATTCTTGGTGCTTTTTTACTGAATTCCGCTAACCTGTAGTTTCATTACGATGTCACTAAGTTAAAGATACACGAGAATTCTTTGTTAACTTTCTGCTCGTTGAACCTTGCATCAAGTTCTGATTGAATAGTAAGTCTTTTTATGTCACATTTTTCGATATGAAATGCGACCTTATGGCCAGTTGATGGGGTTCTTTTTTAATCCGTACTAATTTTTAAAATATTCTTTCTACTAGACTGTTTTCTCATGTTCTCACGTTTTGTTTTCATTCGATTTTCTATTTCGTCTATATCTAGTAGTCCTTTTTGGAATTGTATTTCCAAATCTACTATGGCTATTAATTCATTTAATGATTGTTCGTACGTTTCTACGGTGTTGTAGTCCGATAATTTTCTCAAGTTTATCAATCCCGTGTAAATGTTGCTATGAGAGTATTCTGATATGTTTTTAGATACTATTTCGTTTGTGATAACAGTTTCTAACAAATAGGGAAAAGGGATTGGATTAGTCTTCTTTATTAGAGATATCTCTTCAATTGAGTTAGCAGTAGTGTCTTTTCCAAGTTCCTCAATTGTGTTGCTCAACACAAGACTATATTCTTTTGTGTTAGACAATATAAATCTTGAAGTATTCAGGAGTTTGATTGTATCTTCTTTTTCCTTTTTTCGTATCCCTGAATTTGTCAAGGTTATTGCAATAAGTACACCTGCCAATGTGGCAATCAGTGTAAGAACAAAAGACCTCAAATCTGTTTTTGGTATTCTGAATATTTTGAAATCTAACTTCATATTTTCTTTAAAGACTAATTTCTATAAAATGTATCCAACAGCTTTGAATACGAATATAAACTTCCCATAATACAACGCAGCAGCGGAATAAGCGAAAGTGTGTTCTCGCTTATTGGTAGTAGAATATAATTGATATCAGAAGTTTGTTGGCTGTTTGAACAAAACACAACACTCAATTCCAATTAATCATTAAGAATTAAAAATTATCAAGTAATCTCCTTCTCGTTCTGGCTATTAACAAACAACACGTTGCCTACATTGTCGTAGCCCATAAAAAAGTCTTTACCGGTCTTTTTGACCAACTCACTTCTGTAGCCAACAATCGTTAAATCTGCGTCTTTTGAACTCTGATTAATAATCTCCTTTGTAGTCACGTCTTCTTTAATCGGGATAATTCGGATGTTATTCGCAGAGATAGGTAGGCGGCCCGTCTTAATCATCTCTTTAAGCTTGATTCGTTCATTGGCAATTTCGTCAACTGGGTGTATGGCAAATAACTTGATGATGCCATCTTCCCAATCAGGGTGACCTAAGATGATGTAGGCCAAATAAATCATCAAATTGGCGTTTTGATAATCATTACTCGTAATCCATAAATGTATTTCGTTTGTAAAGCCAAACTTTTTCTCGCTTGAGCATAAAATACATGTGTCGTAACCAACGGCCTTAACCAAACCAATGTTGTCTAGTATTTCATCCAATGCATCGTATTTAGTTTTGTAGTATTCAAACAATGCCATGTTGTTCTCTTTTCCAGATACACCAGGAAGTTGTAATACCTGACTGATACTTGCTTTGTATGTAGGGTTTATAATGGTGTCGACAAACACACTACTTTTACTCACCTGTGTAAGTTTAATTAACCGCTTTAGGCATTCTCTCGCTTCTTCTGCCGATTCTTTACTTAAATAACCGTCAATATGATGGATAAACATACCAAAGCCCTTGCGGTGAGAGATCCAACGTAACAAGTCAAACTCATCATGCCTGCTAAATGAATCTTTGCTAATAGAGACCACACTTGGTCGCCATTCGTCCATGTTCTCCTCTTGCTTTGATTTTTGTAAGAACACATGCAGATTCCGACTTATTTGGAAAATCACACCACTGAATATACTTGCCATGTCGCTCTTGTTACGTTGCGATTGTGTTAGCACGTAGTAGGTAATTACCATTAACCCAATAGCTAAAATGGCATAAATGGTATTAATCTTAAACATCAACACAACGCACAAAACTGCACCTATCAAGCTGATGTACCATTTGGATTTAAATGAGGGACGATATCCCGGGTTTGAAGCGAAGTTTTCTAGCAGTGAAATCGAACAAATCGCACCATAGGTAACCATGAAGAACATCGAAATAACCTCGGCCACTGCATTTATGTCTCCAAGTAAAACGAAGAAGAAGGCAATGCCACAGGTTAACATAGATGCGTTAACAGGTTCTCCATTGGTCTTTTTTATCGTACCAAAAACACGGTTGAATCTAGGGATTGGTATAATCTTATCGGCGGCAATTGCGTTTAAGGTTCTTGGTGCCACCATAACGCTTCCTAATGCACTAGATATTGTAGCTGCAGCTAAACCTATCGGTATTATTGGCCCCCACACGGCAATTTTCGACATCACCAATTGATCACCAATCAAACTTTCTTGAGCCGATGATCCTGCTAATTTGTAGGCAATTAGCACATAAATCATCATCCCTATTAATGTGGCAAATAATGTGCCTTGTGGTATTGATTTCTTAGGGTCTTTGAGGTCTCCCGAAAGACCAACACCTGCCGTCATTCCTGTAAATGCCGGAAACACAATGGCAAAAACCACAAAGAAGTTGTCTTTGTCGGCGCGCCATAAGAAATTTTCTACAGGTTCTCCAGTACCAGCGAAAAACATAATAAGTGAAACGGCTAAAATTGCAACGACCACATACAACATCCACATGCCTGTTTTGGCCCCCTTGGTGTACATGAGTGCGGCCAGTAGGCCTACACTCAATAACCCTAAAAGTCTTTTTGAAATGGCAATGTCAATACCAGTACCTTCTTGCAAAGCCAATAATACAGGGCCAAAAGCTTCCGAAAATGCAATCACATAGAATGCTACGCTAATGGCTTGTGATAAGTATAATGCCAGGCCGATGCTAGCGCCAATGGTTAACCCAAAAGAACGAGAGATGATATAGTATTCGCCTCCACCTTCTACCTTTTGGTTGGTAGCGATTTCGGCCAGTGACATGGCCGTTGGGATAGTCACCATGTGCCCTACAATCACAATTGTAAGCGTGCCAATAAACCCAACGGTGCCCACAGCATAACCAAACCGAAGGAACATAACAGCACCTAAGATTGTAGATATCGCAGTCAAGAAAACAGGAGCCGTTCCAAACTTCCCCTTCGAATGCAGTAACTCTGCCATAGATTAGAAATTATATTCAATACTATATAAAAAACCAATGCAGATGAAAACGTACGTCGAAATCTTGTTCACCTCTAGCAAACAACGTGATTCTCAGAATCTATATATTGATATATTTGACGTATGAATATTATCGAACTGTTTAAAAATGACTTGTGGAATGGAATCTGGCAACACGCCAAAAATCTGTTTAAACCAATGTCTATCGTGGCACTTATTAGTTTTTTAGTCTCAATTGCATTAACGTTTTTCATATTTTCAAAAATGTTGGGTCAAGATGGATTTCAAGAAATGATGGACCCATCAAGCATGTTCGATTTAGAGTCGATGGAAGAGCGGAATCAACAATTTGCTGAGTACTTCCAAAACTTCGGTATTGGCAAGGCCGTAGGGTTAATGATTTTTGGTTACCTAATTGGTATGGTTGTTATGTCTTGGGTAATCAACTTTTTGTTGATTATTAGTGATCAAGTGATTAATCAGGCGCCGCTTAATGTAACAGGGGCATTCTCAGAAGCATTTTCGAAGGATGTATTTAAGATCTTCGGCTTAACTGCCGTCATTTTATTAGTTTATATCGTTTTAACACTGGTCTCTTTTATGTTGGCAGGGCTACATTTTAGCCTAGCATTTGTAGGGTTTCTGTTTACCATAGCGTTCTTAAATCGGTTTTTAGGGGCTTACCCAGCTATCGTACACGGCAAAATGTCACTTAGTGAGTCTATATCGTTCAGCATGAAAAATATTACATGGGGACGAGGTTTTAAGATTATGCTTGTACTGATTGTATTTATGATAGTGTACGGATTGGCATTATTGCTCGTTAGCAGTTTACTTGGGTTTATAGGTAGCGTGGGTAGTGTATTGATGATGGTTGTTCAAATCGGTATGTCTATTGCCGTGTATAGTCTTTCCATTGCAGCCTTATCGGCAATGTTTTATCGTTATGTCGAGGTAGAGTATGAAGGAGAAGATTCAGCAGAGCAACATATTATTGATACAGCCGGTTAGACATTGATTCATACCTTAAATAAACTGGTTTGTGGCTTTCATTGTGATGCCTACGGACACGTAAACAACGCTAGGTATCTGGAGTTTTTTGAAGAAGCCCGTTGGACTGCTTTAAATGATTACGACTTAGTCCAGAAGCTTCATGCGCGACAGCTGCAGTTTTTTGTGGTGAATATCAATGTTGATTTTAAAAAGCCAGTTGTAACAGATGATGTGGCATTTATTTCAACACATTTAGGGAACATAAAACGAAAAACGATTTCTTTTATTCAAACAATCGAGGTTTCAGGTCAAACGACAACCAAAGCTGAAGTCACTTTTGTTCTGTTCGATACGAAAGAAAAACGCGCCGTGTCGATCACAGATGATTTGATTGCTTTATTTAAACCTTTAGAACATGCCTAGGATAAAAATTGAAACACCAGAGTCGTACGCTTTCGAAACAAATCTTGAAGTACGGGTTACCGATTTAAATTATGGCAATCACCTAGGTAACGATAAGGTGCTTAGTTATATGCAAGAAGCACGGGTTCAGTTTTTTAGGTCGTACAACATGAGCGAGTTGGATTTTTGGGGAACTAGTTTAATTCAGGGCGATGCAGCCATTAGCTATAAAAGTGAAGGGTTTCTAAATGATTCGATAAAAATAGAAATAGCCGTGAACGATATTTCCAATTCTAGTTTCGATTTGGTATATACACTCACCAATAAAACGACTGACAAGGTTCTGGCGCTAGCCAAAACCAGGATGGTTTGTTTTGATTATGACAACCGAAAAGTAACGTCAGTACCCGAAACTTTCAAGACCCTGTTTGTATAAGCCTATTGGCTCTTTCTTGCTGATTTGGCGTAGCCAATAAACTTGCTGCTGTTTGTAGCACCCATCGTTTTTTTGATGAGTGAACCATCTGGCTTGAGATAAAGAAAAGTTGGGTATCCGGTAACACTATATTTTTTACTTAAAGATAGACCCTCGACAGTTTCCATGTCTACCTTAAGATTGATAAAATGTTCGTTGTAGTAGTCACCTACGGCCTTTTCTTTAAACACCGTTCTTGACATTAACTTACATGGACCGCACCAGGTCGTGTAGGCATCAATGAATATAAGTTTGTTTTGTTTTTTGGCTAAAGCTTTGGCTGCTTTAAAATCGATGTGAGAAAATTTGATTCCATCTTCTTGTACTGCAGTGGTATCGGACTTTAGGCCAATAAACAAGGTTGTGAAAAGAAGGAGTGTGACTATTTGTAGTTTTTTCATCTTAATAATTTAATCGGTGCAAATTTATTTGTTAAACGTGTTTTACCACGGTTTTGTACTTTAGACTTGTCAAATACCATTCCTTTTTTGTCCGTTTCTAAAGCCATCACTTTGATGAACTGTAGTTCGGGTGTATAATTGCTGACATTTGATTATGAGGAGTTTTATATCTTTTTGCTTTTTGTGCATACTAATCTTTCCAGTATCAGCACAGGTTTCAACAACCAATGATGATTCTATATTTATTAGAAATATTTTTGATCAAGCCTTAGTTCATGGCGAGTGCTATGAAAATTTGGAACATCTGTGTAAGGATGTTGGCCACCGTTTGAGTGGCTCAAAAGAAGCCGAAAAAGCCGTGGTTTGGGGTAAAAAAGTCATGGATGGTCTTGGCTTAGACAGGGTTTATCTTCAGTCGATTGATGTGCCTTTTTGGGAAAGGGGAGACATTGAAACGGCAGCTATCAAATCAGATAAAGACATTGAATTGAGTATCCGAACACTTGGTGGATCGGTAGGAACGAATGGTCCAATGCAAGGACGAGTAGTTGAAGTTTCTAGCCTTGAAGAGGTGGCAATACTGGGCAAAGAAGCCATTGAAGGAAAAATAGTGTTCTACAATAGACCAATGGATCCTAAACCTATCAGTACATTTCAGAGCTATGGGGGATGTGTAGATCAACGTTATGCTGGAGCATCCGTTGCCGCACAATATGGAGCAATAGCTGTATTGGTTAGAAGTATGTCGCTGTTAGAAGATGACGAACATGCACATACAGGTAGTATGGGTTATAAACCAGAAGTAAACAAAATACCAGCCGTGGCCGTTAGCACAAGGGATGCGAATTTGCTTCATCAACATATGCAAAAAAATGCTTCAACAGAAGTGGTACTGAATGTAAATGCCCACAACAATGAGCATGTTGAATCAAGTAATGTAATTGGGGAGATAAAGGGAAGTGTTTACCCAGATAAGGTAATTGTGATTGGTGGACATTTGGATAGTTGGGATGTTGGTGAAGGAGCTCATGACGACGGCGCAGGTGTTGTCCATAGTATGGAGGTTTTGCGCATACTTAAGGCGCTAAACTACACACCTAGATATACCATTCGGGTGGTTTTATTTATGAACGAAGAGAATGGAAATATGGGGGGTAAAGGCTATGCCGCTAAGGCAAAGGCCAACAATGAAAATCATGTCATTGCGTTAGAAAGTGACCGTGGTGGTTTTAGCCCGCGTGGTTTTAATATCAAGGCCGATTCCAATCAAGTTGACTTTGTACGTCAATTCCGCAAAGTTCTCGAAGCCTATGGCTTACATCATTTTGAGCCTGGATACGCCGGTGTTGATATTAGCCCGCTTGATACCAAAGAAAATAATGTTAACCCTGATTTAATAATGATGGGTCTTGTACCAGATTCTCAGCGGTATTTTGATTATCACCATAGCAATGCGGATGTATTTGAAAGTGTAAATAAACGTGAACTGGAGCTTGGCTCAGGGGCAATGGCTGCCATTATTTACTTGATGGATAAGTATTTACAATAAATGAAATCGAGTGGTAACATAATAACCATTCGTAAGGTGGAAAACAGGGATGTTTCGGCAATAACCGAAATCTACAATTACTACATAAAATCGTCGCCTTCAACTTTTGAAGAAACCGTCTTGTCAGAAGGCGAGATGGCGAAAAGAATTGAACATATTTCTACAAACTATGTCTGGCTGGTCGGAGTCGTCGGAAACGAAGTAGTCGGATATGCCTATGCCAGTCAATGGAAGTCAAGGTCTGCCTATCGATTAACGGTTGAAACGTCCATATACTTAAAGCAAGGAGCAAATGGCAAGGGTTATGGAAGAACATTGTATGGCGAATTGCTATATCAAGTGCAACAACTTGGGTACAAATGTTTGATTGGCGGAATTTCGCTACCAAACGAATCGAGTATCAAACTTCACGAGTCACTTGGCTTTGTTAAAATTGGCCAGTTTGTGAAGGTTGGCATCAAGTTCGGTAAATGGATTGATGTGGGGTATTGGGAGAAGAGGAATGACTGAAGGATTGAAGGATTGAATGATTGAATGATTGAATGATTGAATGTCTGAATGTCTGAATGTCTGAAGGGTTTTTTAAACGGTAATATTTTAGCACAAAAAAAACCCAGCCTAAAAGACCGGGTTTTTAATTTCGTTAAAACCTTTTCTAGTTAACTTTTCCAGAAAGCTCAGATCCTGCTTTGAACTTAACAACGTTCTTCGCTTTGATTTGAATTTCTTTTCCAGTTTGTGGGTTTCTACCAGTTCTAGCAGCTCTTCTTGAAACAGAGAAAGTTCCGAATCCTACCAAAATTACTTTTTCTCCTTTCTTTAACGCTCCAGAAGAAGTGTCTAAGAATGAGTTAAGTGCAGTTTGAGCTTGAGCTTTAGTGATGCCAGCATCGCCAGCAATTTGAGAGATTAACTCTGACTTGTTCATGATCTAAAATCTTTTTAGTGAAAATTTAAAAATATCAATAATACTTAGCACAATCGGCTGTAACACGCGTAAACAGTGCCTTTCATCGATATGCTGAGCAATGTTAATCAATTTCAATAATACCAATCAAGGAATTACCCTTTTTTGTGAATAATTCTAGGCGTTTTGTTAATAACTGCAGATTTTGGACAGCGTCAACGCCAGCAATGATGTGGGTTTGCTCATAATGGGGCTTTCTTTTTGTCCATATTTCAGACAATCTTTTCTCTATCTCTAGAGCATCTAGTCCCAAAAACATCGGTCTAACTTGGTCGTCAGACATAATTTGCTTAGCGATTAAACCAATATCATTCTTTAACAAGATGCAAGTGCCATTCTTTAATAAGGTTTGCATATTGTCAAAATGAGCAGGGGTGCCTCCTCCAGTTGCCAAAACCATATCGGGATGTTGGGTAATTACCTCAAGCAAGCACTCAGATTCTTTCTTTCGGAAAGCTTCTTCACCATATTGTTCAAAGAAGGTGTTAATCGATGTTTTTGTCTTTTCCTCGATCCAACTGTCTAAGTCGACATAGTCACAGTTTAAATGCGCAGCGAGTGTTTGTGCAAATGTTGATTTTCCAACACCAGGTAACCCAATGATAAATACTCTCATGCACTAAGTCTAATTCGAGGGTCTAAAACGGTATATAGTATGTCAACAACAAAGTTGATGAAAACGAATATGAAGGCGATAAAAACAATACTACCCATAATAATTGGTAGGTCACTTGTTTCTAATGCGTGAATGGTAACACTACCAATTCCTTTCCAGTTGAATATTTTTTCTACAAAAAATGCTCCAGCCAATAAGGATGCAAACCATCCTGATACGGATGTCATCACCGGATTTAAAGCGCTTTTAAGTGCATGCTTGAAGTAAACTTGTTTCCGGTTTAGCCCTTTGGCAATTGCCGTCCGTATATAATCCTTTGATAACGCATCTAACATCGCATTTCGGGTCAATTGTGTGATGATAGACAATGGACGGATACCCAGTGCAAATGCAGGAAGTATTAAGTTTTGAAGTGCCAGTTGCTTGCCATTAAATGGGTCAATCTCATATAGACTGCCAACAACATTTAAACCTGTCCAACCACCCCAAAGATGACCGAATAAGAAACTGAAAATGATAGCCGAAAAGAACGAAGGAACAGAAATACCCAATGTACTTACAAAGAGTAGGCTTCGGTCAACCCAACTACCTTGTTTGACACTAGACAGTACACCGAATATTAAACCAAAGATACTGGCAAAAATCATTGCAGCCAGGGCAAGTACGAGTGTGCCAATAAAGGCATCGGCAAGTATTGATTTAGTGGGCTGCCCGGTTTGGAAACTTCTTCGTAGATAAGGGGCTTTAACCACCACTTGGTTTACACCGGTTGTAAACAACACTTTATGACTCGATTCTACAGCATGTTCTTTTTTGTATAAAGATATTACCGATAAGTCGTTAAGGAAGGCGAGGTATTGCTGCCCTTTTGGTTGGTCAAGTTTAAGCTCAGCTTTTATCGCATTTAAGGTTGCCTCATCTGTACGATCTGTTACTAGAATATCTTCAGGATTTGGAAACGAAAAACTAAAAAGCCAAAATACTACTGATGCAACACTGAATAAAATCAGAAACGCATAGCCAATTTTTTTTAGGATAAATCGGATCATTCCGACTTCTTCAGAATTTTTTTATACTTGGGTAAGCGGGTTGCGGGCCATACTTTTTTCACCACGGAGGTGTCTGTAATCAACAATAAACCTGGGTTCGACCGAATGATGGATTTTAAGTTGGTATTGTCTCCATAATAAAACTCAAACTCCGATATTTGGTATTCGTGTCTAAATACCTCCACGTCTTCTTTTGGACTTGCTGTTAAAGCCCAAAACTCATTACCGTCCGCTGTCCATTGCTTGGCAATTTCTCGAGCGGCTTTTATCGCTTTGGGGTTTGATTTTGTTACATCGTGTAATACAAGCAGAAGCTTTTTTTCTTTGAGCCAAAAATCATCGATGTAATTATTATCCTGGTCGGCATTGTAAAACGCAAAATCATGAATTGGAGGTTCATAGGCCTTCGCTAAAAGTTTTTCCTCCAAAACCGTATCATACGACCATTTGGCGTAATCAATCTTAGGCTCAAAAGTGTTCTTGTCGCTATCGTATACCACATGTATGGTGGCACCACTGCCGTCTTTAGCCGAATACAAGTAGGTTGTTTGTAAATGGTCTGAAGCACGCTCACCTTCTGGTACTTGCATGCCAGCGCGAATGTCGGTGCCTTCCGAATAGTGGAGAAAATCAACTACAGGTAAATATTGTTTGCAATACAAACTAAATCCAATGAGTAAGAGGCTAAGTACAGTAAGTACTTTTACACCAAACGAGTTGGAGAATATCGGTTTGATGTGTTTTCTGCCAAACCAAAGTAAGAGCACAAATACACCAATTACTACGTTTTTGTAAAACGACTCTTCTGGGTTCATTGGCAACGCGTCACCAAAACAACCACAGTCGGTAACCTTGTCGTACACCCAAGAATACAGCGTAAGAAATCCAAAAAACACAGTTATCAGAATCAGCATCCAAATAGTGAATTTTGGTTGCCACCCAATTAAAATTGCAAATCCTAAGATTGCTTCCAGCCAACTAACAAAAATGGCCATGAATAAAGCATAATTTCTGAGCCAGTTAAACAACCCAACTGCCCATGAATCAGGTTTGACGTATTCCAAAATAGTCGCCTCGCTTTGCGCTGTAGACGGCTTTCCTTCAACTGGAGCTAGACTCGTTCGAAAGTCTAAAATGTCGTTATCGTTTATATAACTCTGGACCTGCAAATCACTTATAGCGCTGCCACTGTCTGCTACTAATCGATGCGTAAATAGCAACGAACCACTATTGAAGACGTTTACCGTTGAGGAAAATACGGAGTCGCTGTATGTCCATGGAGATTGTGAAACCGTTATGCTGTATGCGCTATCATTTTTGCTGATAGCACGTATGCTTTTTTTGTAATTTCCGTCTATTGATATCGTTGTGGCGATAGAATCTTGTTCCGATTCTAGGTCATCAGCAAAAACAGTGAAGTATTCGTCGAGTTTGTATGAAAAACCCGTAGGGTCGTTGAGTTTAATTAATCCGGAAAGGATAAACAGGAGCCCAATTAAAACACGGCTAAAGTGAACTATAAATCTCATGCGGCTTCCTCCATACGAATCAAAGCAAATATAGCATAGTTCATCATATCCTGGAAGTTAGCATCAAGGCCTTCCGATACTAAAGTTTTACCTTCATTGTCTTCTATCTGTCTGATGCGCAATAACTTCATTAATATTAAATCGGTGTAAGTGCTTACACGCATTTCTCTCCACGCTTCACCATAGTCTTGATTCTTCTTTAGCATTAAGTCTTTGGTTTGAGCTGTAATTTCTAAATACCAGTCTATTACTTGTGCTTCAGGAATGTTTTCTTCAAAATTTGTATTGTGTAGGAGTTGGATTAGCGCCATTACACAATAGTTATATATGCCTATGTATTCATTGTCTAAGCTTTCGCCAACCGCATTTTCGTTAGACACTTCGATGCTTCTTATCCGTTTTGCCTTAATGAAAATTTGATCAGTCAAAGACTGAGGCCTCAATATGCGCCAAGCCGTTCCGTAGTCAATCGTCTTTTTCTCAAAGATTTCTTTACACTTATTTAATGCTTGATCGTACTGCTGTGACGTTTTATTGCTCAAGGTTTTCTTTTTTTGCAAAAATATACGGCTAATTCGTATAGCTATGCACTTGTATCAAGATAGTATGAACATTAAGGGCACATTATTCGATTTGACAACCCCTAAGGTAATGGGGATTTTAAATGCAACCGATGATTCGTTTTACGATGGCGGCAAATTTGTGCATAAAGATGGAGCGTTGGAACATGCTGCTCATATGTTAGAACAAGGGACGGATATCATTGATGTTGGAGGCGCAAGTTCACGTCCAGGAGCAACCGCAGTGCCAAAGAGTCTTGAGCAAGATCGAGTGCTACCAATTATTGAGGCAATTTCGAAAGCCTTCCCACAGGCAATGATGTCAATCGATACAAATTGTGCGGAAACGGCGGCTTTAAGTATTAAAGCAGGCGCTCATATCATAAACGACATAAGTGCTGGAGATGACGATCCTGACATGCTTGAAACGGTTTCGTTACTAAAGGTGCCATACATTGCTATGCATAAACAAGGAACGCCCAAAACCATGCAAAACAATCCGCAGTATACGAATGTGGTATCCCATATTGCCAAGTACTTCTTGCAAAAGCTGGAAGAGTTTAAACGGCATTCAATATTGGATGTGGTATTCGACCCGGGGTTTGGTTTTGGAAAATCTGTTGCGCATAATTATGCGTTGCTTAAAAATTTACATACGCTAAGAGTATTAGTGAATGCACCGGTTCTGGTTGGTGTGTCAAGAAAATCTATGATAAACAAGGTGTTGCAAGTTAGACCAGAAGATGCCTTAAACGGTACTACGGTTTTGCATGCTTGGGCATTACAAAATGGAGCCAACATCTTGCGTGTTCACGATGTTTTGGAAGCAAAACAAGCAGTACTTTTATTTAACACCTATAAAAATGCGTAAGTAAGGACAATGGCAAAAAAGAGAAAAATTAAAGATTTGAGTGATTTAGGTGGTATGGTATTCAGTACCAATCCTGACTATATACCAGAAGAAGCACATGAAAGTGAAGAGTCCTTAGATCCTTCTCAGCAAACTTTGTATGTTTCGTATGATAAAAAACAGAGAAAAGGAAAAGTAGTCACATTGGTAGAAGGTTTTGAAGGGCCAGAAAGTGAACTCATTGAGCTAGGAAAACACCTCAAACAGCGCTGTGGTGCTGGGGGCTCTGTGAAAGACGGAGAGGTGATTGTTCAAGGCAATTTTGTGACTAAAGTCATCGACATACTCGTAAATAAAGGGTTTAATGTGAAGAAAAAAGGAGGTTAAAATTTGCTTTTGACATTAGAAGATTACCTTTGCCCCCTTAAAAAATTGAAGTAAAACAATAAAAAAGAGATTTAATGAAAAATCATCCAATTATTGATCAAATCATCGACAATTCTAGTGAGGCGTATATAAACTTAACGCCTGATGAATTGATTGACCACGCATTAAAAAACAACGAAGGAAGGTTAACCTCAGATGGCGCTTTAGCAGCAGACACAGGGGAGTTTACCGGACGATCTCCAAAAGACAAATTCGTTGTGGAAGACGACATTACACGAGACACTGTGTGGTGGGGTAGTATTAATCAACCAATAGCGCCAGAGAAGTTTGATTCATTGCTAAGCAAGGTTATTAATCACTATAAAGGTAAAAACATTTATGTACGTGATGCATTTGCATGTGCTGACCCTACATACAGAATGAATATTGGTGTAGTAACAGAATCTGCCTACCAAAATTTATTTGCAAACAACCTATTCTTGAGACCTACGGCTGAAGAAGCTGCTAATCAAACTCCAGAATGGTTGGTAATTGCGGCGCCAAGTTTTATGGCTGACGCAGCTATTGATGGCACACGCCAGCACAACTTTACCATAGTTAACTTCACGCAAAAAATCATTTTAATCGGTGGTAGCGGATATACTGGTGAGTTGAAAAAAGGAATTTTCTCTGTATTGAACTACACACTTCCTCAAGATGAAGGCGTATTGTCAATGCACTGTTCTGCAAATATTGGAGAAGCAGGTGATACCTCTATCTTCTTTGGACTGTCTGGAACAGGAAAAACAACATTGTCTGCTGACCCGAATAGAAAGTTAATCGGTGATGACGAGCACGGTTGGGCTGATAATTCAGTATTTAATTTCGAAGGCGGTTGTTACGCAAAGTGTATCGACTTAACTGAAGAAAAAGAACCTCAAATATGGAATGCCATTAAACGAGGTGCGTTGGTTGAAAACGTTAGATTCTTTGAAGGATCTGATAAGGTAAACTACGAAGACGTGTCTGTAACGCAAAATACACGTGTTGCATACCCGATTCATCACATCGACAATATCGCAGAACCATCAGTAGGAGGGGAGCCTAAAAATATCTTCTTCTTAACAGCTGATGCATTTGGTGTATTGCCTCCAATTTCTAAATTAACGCCAGGGCAGGCAGGATATCACTTTATTAGTGGGTACACAGCTAAAGTTGCTGGTACTGAAGCTGGTGTCGTGGATCCAGAAGCGACGTTTAGTGCTTGTTTTGGTGCAGCGTTTTTACCATTACACCCTGCTAAATATGCCTCCATGTTGGGCGACAAAATGCGTGCATCTAATGTGAACGTATGGTTGGTTAACACAGGTTGGAGTGGTGGACCTTTCGGTATTGGTAGCAGAATGAGCTTAAGCAATACGCGAGCTATGATCACAGCGGCATTAAACGGTGATTTGGATAACGTACATTTCATTAATCATCCAGTATTTGGATTGGCGATGCCGACTACTTGTCCGAATGTGCCAGACGAAGTGTTGAATCCAAGAAACACGTGGGCAGATAAAGAAAGCTATGACAAGAAAGCGAATCACCTAGCTGGTCTTTTCAATAATAACTTTAAATCCTTCGAAGAAGGATCAAATGAAGAAATAAAGGCTGCAGCGCCTAAAGCTACATCGGTAGCTTAAGATTTCTTTAAGACAAATATTAGTAAGGCTGCTTCTTTATTGAAGCAGCCTTTTTTTTGTGTTATAGTGAGCAATTCCATTGTCTGGTAATTGCGGTCGTCGTCATGTTTAAGTAGATGGCTTCAGAAATGAGTTGGCCAATTTTGTGCGCAAAATTGACTGTATTGAAATGTGCAATAATCTTAAATATCCATGTGTTTACCGATAATTTCAAAGTAAGGGTTTCCTTTTCTGTGTTTGAAGTGTTAACCAATTTGAAAATCATACCTTTGCACCCCGAAATTAGAAATGAATGGATAAGAATTCGATCGTTGGATATGTACTGATATTTGTAATTTTTGCTGGTTGGTTAGTATATAGTTCCAACAAGACAGAATTAGAACAACAAGAGCAGCAACAAGAACAATTGCGTCTTGATTCAATTACACAAGCCAATAAAATTGACTCGCTCGAACGTGCTGCTAAGCAGCCAAAAGTTCAAGCAACTACTGAATCGTCAGTATTGTCAGAGGCAAACCCTCAAATTGATACGAACGCAGTCGCTGAAGTAAAACCGGAAGAATTTTTCGGAATAAACAACGATAAAATCGACATCCAATTTACAAGTAAAGGTGGTTCAGTAAATAAAGTTGTTTTGGCGGAATATCAACGAGCAGATTCATCACCACTTGTGTTGATAGAGCCTGGGAGTAATAATTTTTCTTATACCATTCCACTTAAGTCTGGAATTGTAGAAACAAGTGAGCTAGACTTTTCGGTTAAAGAAAAGAGCAGCAACCACATTACACTTGAGCACAAGTTTGCTACAGGTGGATCAATTGAGCAAACATATACTGTTAGCGAGGGCTATCTTGTTGATTATGCTTTTCGATTGGTTGATTTACAGGAGAAGATTGCTAGAAAGCACAATTCGTATTCTTTAGCGTGGGATATGCGCTTACCGCTTCAAGAAAGTACACTTGATAACGAAAGACGTGTGTCTACGGTATATTATAAATACAAGAGCGAAGACGACCCGGACAACCTGTCTGAAACAAGTGATGATGACGACGACTTGCAAGCCGGTATTCATTGGTTGGCTTTCAAGCAACAATTTTTTATGTCAACCCTCATTTTTCCTGAAGGTCTTGATGAGTCAGGTACAACAATATCTGTTGAAAAACCTGAAGATGTAGAATACGTAGGAGAGATGATGGCCGATTTGTCATTACCTTATTCGTTTGACAATTCTGATGAGCATAAAATGCAGTGGTACTTCGGTCCAAACCATTATAAAACATTAAAGAATTTGGACTTAGGAATGGAAGGTACCATACAGTTAGGGCACTGGACTTTCAGCTGGGTGAATAAAGCCGTTGTTATTCCTGTTTTCCACTGGTTGTCAAAATCTATTAAGAGTTATGGTGTAATCATTCTGCTATTAACCTTGATGATCAAGCTTGTACTTATTTTTCCAATGTACAAGAGTTACCTGTCTACAGCCAAAATGAAGCTATTGAAGCCTGAACTTGAAGAAATTAAGGAGAAGGCTAATGGTGATATGACCAAAGTGCAACAAGAGCAGATGAAGCTGTATAAAAAAGTTGGGGTTAGTCCATTTGGCGGGTGTTTGCCTCAACTGGTTCAACTACCCATTTTGATTGCACTGTTTAGGTTTTTCCCGAGTAGTATAGAGCTTCGTCAGAAAAGCTTTTTGTGGGCAGAAGATTTGAGTACATACGATACCTGGCTAAAATTTGGTTTTGATGTACCATTACTTGGTGACCACTTAAGTTTATTTACCTTACTAATGGCCGGTTCATCTTTGCTATATACTATTTACAACCAGCAAAGTCAGGCAAGCATGAACAACCAAATGAAGTACATTATGTACTTAATGCCAGTTATGCTCTTGTTCTGGTTTAATAGCTATGCGGCAGGTTTGAGTTATTACTACTTCTTAGCGAACATGATTACTTTCGGTCAGAACTTCATTTTTAGTAAGTTCATTGTTGACGAGGATAAGATTCGTTTACAGATGGAAGCGAACAAGAAGAAAAAAGTGACAGTTAAACAATCTCGTTTCCAGAAAAGATTAGAAGAAGCAGCTAAAAAACGAGGCGTAGATCCAAAGAAACTTAGACGATAGTAGCTTTTTCTAAGCTTCTAAAAACGTCTAACCACTCTTTGTTGGATTGCAGTATTCTTTCCTTTCTGAGCATCCACCAAAACTCTTGAACAGCCTTATGGATAGGTATGTTTGTGAAACTCATGTCCCTCAAATAATGGACAAGTTTCAACATGCGAAACCCATTAAGCCATCGGTATATATTCTGATGAAATAAGGTATCTGACTTTGATTGTTTTTGGATTTGCTGCACGGCGTGTGCAAAGTTTTCATTCGCTAAAAAAGTATTTATTTCTGAAGGGATTTGCTTCGGATCAATACCGTCTATAAGTGTACTAGCCTCGATGGTCGTGATGAGTTTTTTAATCTGCGCATAAATCGCCGGATGATAGGTGTAGTATGTTTTGCAGATGCTGGCGTTTTGTTTGGCAACAGCGTGGCCGGTACCAAACGGTACCCGATCAGACTTTCTAGCCGAGGGGAAGACAGTACAGGTATTGATTTCTAAAAAGTTTCGATAAGGAATGATTTTGTGCAAGAAGTAAAAATCTTCACCCGCTTTACGCAGATTCATTCCACCAAATTCTTTGTACGTATTTGCTCTTACCGCCATGGATGAACCGATGGTTTGGTATGCATAAGGATAGCCTGCAAAGCGAAGACCTTGGACATGGTAGCGCAAGAACAGTTCGTAGTCGACTATCGCGTCGCCTTGTTTGCTGTCATGTTCAAAATATATCGAAGCAACATCGTGTTTTGGATGTGTGCTAAAAGCCTCAAATACCTCGTTTAAATAGTTTTTCGAACATCTACAGTCAGCATCAAAGCAACTGATAATTGTTTCTTTTTTGTTGACAGAAAGGTCGTAGGCCAAATCCATACCAATTTTTCTTGCATGGCCTACTCCAGCTATTTTTTTAGGGACCTGTTTCGCGTGTTTATAAATGATTTGTATCCATGCTGGTTTGGTTACTTCCCAATTATTGATGTCTGCTATAGACTTTTGGTTGCACTTGAGAACATCCTCGGTCGCCACTTCGCTTTCGTTAACGACAACAATTATGGTGATTGTGGAAGTTGGTATATCGCATTGAGCGATACTCTGTAAGGCACCTACAACGTCAGGCTCATTGTAACATGGTATGACGACAAATAACTCCACGATGTGCTATGATTGGTAGGTTATGGGTACAACCTTTTTCGTGCCCAACTAGAGTCTACTTTGTTATAAGTCAATCTGTCGTGCAGTCGACTCGCTCTTCCTTGCCAAAACTCAAAATGCAAAGGAGTAACGGCATATCCGCCCCAATGCTCTGGTCTTTTTATAGGATTGCTCTCATAAAATTTTGCGAGCGTTTCAAACTTTGCTTCAAGTGCTTCACGGGTGGTTAGTTCGTCGCTTTGGCTTGAGGCTATGGCGCCGATTTGACTTTCTATTGGTCTTGAATAAAAATAATCATCCGACTCTTTTGTTGCGACTTTCGATGCAATTCCTTCTATACGGACTTGTCGTTGTTGATCGCGCCAAAAGAAGAGAATTGAAACTTTAGCGTTTTGCTCTAACGCCCTGCCTTTTGTACTATGGTAGTTGGTGTAAAAAACAAAATTTCCGTCTTTGACTTCTTTAAGAAGCACAACGCGTGTTTGTGGTTGATCGTTATGCGACGTGCTGACGATCATAATATTAGGTTCGGGTTCAGTCTCGCTTGCTTCTGCAAACCAAAGACTGAAAAGTGAATATGGATCAGTGCCAGCCTGTTCTTCAACTAGTTCGAACTTATTATAATCTACACGTTTGTCTTTTAAGTCCATGCTATCGTCTTCCAAAATTCGGCATATTCGGCATGCGTCGACCAGGCTTTTGTTTGTTAAAGCTTTTCATCATCTTACGCATTTCGTCGAACTGCTTCATCAGTTTATTCACTTCCGTGATGGTGTTTCCACTTCCTTGTGCGATTCTTTTCCGTCGAGAACCGTCAATAATTTCTGGGTTTTCTCTTTCCTGAACGGTCATCGATTTAATGATGGCTTCTACGCCCTTAAATGAATCATCAGAGATGTCGACATCCTTTATTGCCTTGCCAACACCTGGAATCATACCCATTAAATCTTTGATGTTCCCCATCTTCTTGATCTGCTCCAATTGTTTGAGGAAATCGTCAAAGTTGAATTGGTTTTTGCGAATCTTTCTTTGGATTCTTTCTGCTTCTTCTTGATCGTATGAATCTTGCGCTTTTTCAACCAGGGAAACAATGTCACCCATTCCAAGAATCCGATTCGACATACGGTCAGGGTGGAAAACAGACAATGCGTCCATTTTTTCCCCGTTACTTACAAACTTTATTGGTTTGTTTACAACACTCTTTATAGAAAGCGCAGCACCACCTCTTGTATCACCGTCTAGTTTGGTAAGGACAACACCATTGAAATCAAGAACATCGTTGAAGGCTTTGGCTGTATTCACAGCATCTTGACCAGTCATGGAGTCCACTACAAAAAGAATTTCGTTAGGGGTAACGGCCTTTTTTACATCCCCAATTTCTTTCATCATGACTTCATCAACACTCAAACGACCTGCGGTATCAATGATAACCACATTGTTTTGGTGAAGCTTAGCATGTTTAATGGCGTTTTTGGCAATCTCTACTGGATTTTTATTACCATCTTCAGTATAGACGTCCACTTGTACTTGCTCGCCTAGTACTTTCAACTGGTCGATAGCTGCAGGACGGTAAACATCACCTGCAACCAATAAAGGATTGCGCCCTTTACTTTTTAGATATCGTGCGAATTTTCCTGAGAAAGTCGTTTTACCCGAACCTTGTAAACCAGCAATTAATATGATTGCAGGAGTTCCAGAAAGGTTCACTTCCTCGGTTTTGCCACCAAGTAAAGCGGTCAACTCGTCGTTAACAATCTTGGTCATCAGCTGCCCTGGCGAAACGCTTGTTAAAACGTTTTGTCCAAGAGCTTCTTCCTTTACACGATTGGTAAATTCTTTAGCGATCTTGAAGTTTACATCGGCATCGATTAATGCGCGACGAATTTCTTTCACCGTTTCTGCAACGTTGATCTCAGATATTTTGCCCTGACCTTTTAAGGTCTTAAAAGCTTTCTCTAACTTACTTGATAAATTATCGAACATGTATATACAAATTGGACTGCAAACATAGCAAATACCATGTCAGTAAAACAACAAAAGGCCGCCTTTTCAGGCAGCCTTTGAAACGATAAACAATTTGTTATCGCATTAGCCTAACAAGACCTTTTTTATCGTAAACAACTCTATCCAATCCGCTTATACGGATGTGGTATAAATAACTTTCCATTTCACAGTCTTTACCCTTATAGGTTCCGTCCCATCCATGTTGTACGTCATTGGTTGAAAATACTTCTTCACCCCATCGGTTATAGATAATCATTTCATATTCTCTATACGTACCATCATTTAATAGGTACATAAATTTAGGTGTTGGTTTAAACACCGGGTTATGATCATCTTCATTTGGGCTAAAGGCGTTTGGAATCCATACAAGTGACGAGCCAATCAATCTAATCTCGTTAGACGTGCTCTGAATACTAGAATCGAATGAGACAGCAATAATGCGGAACACATATTCTCCATCGATATCAATATGTTCGTCTTTGTCTACAAAAGCAGTTTGTGATCCTGGCACCTGTCCAATTGTCGTAAAGACGCCATCATTTTTTATTTGGATGCGGTAGTAGTCTACACCATCATCCCATCGTTCATACGCCGTCCAAGACAGATGACTCATGTCGTTCATGTAATACCCCTCTAATAACATTGGTAAACCGATGTTGCCAATTACACCAGTAACACGGCAGTGGTCTATGGTTTGAACCGTATAGATGTAATGCTCTTGAGATACATCAAGGTCAGTGTCTATATACGATAACCCTTTGGTTACTTTAGAATCAACAATAGCGGTACCGGTTTCGTCGCGTTTGCAAATCAGGTAGCTTTTTGTGTGTTCAAATAAGGTAGAGTCCCAACGTACTTCTACTGCAGTATTGTCGATAACAGTCGCAACCTTTACATCCATTTGTATGTCGTTGCGGATATAATCTGGTCTATTTCCTTCTGTGTTCGACTGAGAATGAAGGCCATCATATTGAGCCTCAACTTTATAGATGTAGTCTTGATCACATAACAATGAGTCTGTAAAGTGAAGTGTTGTGCCACTTACAGTTCCCGCTTCTTCAAATGAAACGCCATCCTCACTTCTGAAAACTACATATCGATCTATGTTCGTCCATCCGCTATAAGACGTCCAATCCAAGTTTAAAGCAAAAAGACCTCCCTTGGTAACGGTCAATATTACAGGACAATGGGCTATTGATGGAGTACCTACTTCGTCACACTGATTGGTGTGTGTCATCGTAAAGCACCTTGCAAGTTTTATATCGGTATATGGTATAACCGCTTGATTTGCTGTGTTTGGCGTATTTTGACAAACGATTTGTTGAGACTGGTTGTCAACAACCGTACTGAACTTAATAAAGTCAGGATCAATGTCATCCCATTGGACCATAATTTCAGAATTTTTTTTAATAGAAACCAGTGTGATTTTGCCATCAGGAATTTCTTCAACACTTTTAATGACAACTGCTGTATCTACATCATGTGAACACCCATTATAATCCACAACTTTAAGGTTTACATCGTTTCTTCCTGATTGAGAAAATACGTACGAGAAGTTTGCCTGTGTGGTGGTGTCTTTGACGTTGTTAATGGTCCAGATGTAATCAATTATGCCTATACGTGACAAAGGTTTAGCAGTAAATTCAGTTGGTTCGTTTTTACACGGTAACACATCAATAACCACTTTACTTACAGGGTTGTCTTTAACGGTAATATCAAAATTACTTGTGTCAGAACAGTTGTTTTCATTGGTTACAATTAACTGCAACAGGTGCGATCCAGGAGCGGAAATTGAAGGACTTACCGAATTTTCCGTAGATATTTCTACGTCATCTAAAAGCCAACTTCGCGAAGTAATGTTGAGGCTCTCATCTGTTAATGCGACTTGAACAGGAGAACAGCCTTCAATTTCCTTATCCGATGGAATTGCTTTGGGGGTTTTTAATACATGCACTGTATCGGTGCTTTCTAATGCGGCAGCACAACCCAGACTATCTTTTACATATAAACTTGGAATATATCGTTGAGACATTCCGGCATTTTGCACGTTGTATACGTGTGAGTTGAATTGTGTCGAATCTAACGGGGTATTGTCGTCATAGTTGAGGTAATACTCTGCAGCGTCAATACTTTTGTTTATGAAGTCAACGTGAAGCGGTTCGCAACCCACAAAATTCTTTATCTCAAAATCGGGAACAGGCCCAAACACCCTAATGGCATCTTTAATAGTGATTTTATCTGAGCATCCTAGGTAACTTTTGGATGTAAGTGTAACATCAAAACCATTGTGGAAACCTGTATTTCGATGGTAAATGTTGGCGATGAATGTGTCGGTGGTGGTAATTAAACTGCCATCACCAAAATCCCAGAAGAAAGTATCGGCATTTTCACTTAAGGTGTTGAATTGAGCATAAGCTGGTGCACAGAACAAGTGTGTGTCCACCATTTCGAAGGCACTTTCTACAACCACAGCGCGCACCATCTTTGTTGCAGTGTCGTAGCACTCGTTTCTTTTGGAAGCAATCAAATTGATCTCATACCAAGCGTCGTCTTTCATGATTAATCTGTTTGGTCTAACCGATTGACGTAGGGTGTATTTTCCTGTCGAATTTATCTTCCACTTAAAAGATGTGGCATTGAGGCTTGAGGTATTGTTTAACGCGATAGAGTCTAACGCACAAAGTGAATCATTCGGGATAGAGAAATCGGCTTTAACCCCAGCAGTGATTAGTTGTGAATACGTTTCAAATTTGCAATCTGTGCTATTGAGTATCTTGACATGAATATAGTAAGTACCTCTATCATTAAATGTAAATTCAGGCGTACTTGTTGAAGCCCCAACGATATCGACATTGGTGCTTGGTGAAGCATACCACGTGTATTGTAAAGTGTCAACTGAGTTGCCAAAATGCTCGTTTAGGTTAATGTTAAAAGTAGGTTTTACAGCAAAAGGAAGGCATCCGTCATGATGATCTAGGGCAACCGAACCGCCAACTCCGTTTACGTGTAATGAGGCCGGTTTGCTTGTAGAATCTTTGCAACCAGTGCTTATCTGGTGGTTGTATTGTATTGAGTAAGGGCCAGGTGTACGTAATGCAATACGTCGGTTTCTGCCCGTATCCAATGCAACAGTATGTACTTGTCCAGTAACATCGTGTTCCAACTTCCAAGAATGTAAGAATGGCGCAAATTTTGGAGTTGTTTTAGCTTTTAGCTCAACTTCGTCACCCGAACATATTGTCGAATCCGCAATCTCGAATGATTTAACAGGCTCGATGATGTGAATGAAGCTTTTCTTTGGTAATGAATCTATACAACCAATTAAGTTCCCTGCGTAAAGCGTTACATTGTAAAATCCAGGTTTAGAAAACGACTGTTCAATGTTTCTTCCCTTTCCTTTATTGTAAATGGTCTTTCCATCTAAGTCATAAACCACCCAGTAAAAAGAATCTGGTGAAATGTAAGAACTGGCTGGCGTGATACTGGTCAATTTTATTGTTTGGTCAACACAGCCAATGCGTTCATCACTCGTCATTGTTGGTCTTATGGAGTCAACACGAATAAACTGTCTAACGTCTAAGGTGTCCTTACATCCATATTGGTCTTTTGCAATTAGTTTAACTGAATATCTACCCCATTTTGGTGAGCTGTAGTTAATGGCACAGTCAGTTGAACTGAATAATTTTTTGCCGTTGTCTCCAGAAACCGACCATTGGTAGGTTAACGGTGTGTTTTGGTATGAATGACTGGTGTTTGTTATATGGGTAAGGTGTGGCGTATAGCAGTGGTAATTGTCCGAACTTGTAAATTTGGCTTCAAGTGATTTTACTTTAATTCCTTCCGCTACAGAAACTCTTGAAAAACAACCGGCATAATTTAGTAAAAGTGAAACACCGTATTCACCAGGGGCATTGTATTTTAAATCAAGCTTTGTGTCGGTGTAATGTGTTGTGTCTGGGTTACCTTCAAATTGCCAAACGTATTCTGCACCTTTAACCGGATTTAATACGGTAACCTCCGTTTTATTTTTTAGACACAGAACGGTATCCTTTATACTTAAGTCAATTTTAATAGAATCACCGAAATTCAGGTAATTCTCTCTTTTAACCACATGCGTGCATTTGTTTTTCGTTTCTACAGTAAATGAAACATCATAACCACCTGGTACAACATATCGTACTACAGGAGGGACTAAACCAGTAGTGAATGAGGTATTAGACCCTGGGAGGTACCACTCTGTGTTTGTTATTGTTTCGCCATTGGCATCTACCATAGCTGCGAGTTGAACTTGCTTTGTTACACACCCTGATCTGTTGTCGGCAACAAAATCTATAGCCACATCTGGGTGGACTATGGCAACATCTTTAAACTCTTTTACATCTCTACAACCAAAAGAGTCAGTAACAACGAGGTTAACATCCTTCGAGCCTATGGTTTTGAATTTATGTATTAAGGTGTTGCTTGCATTAAAGTAGTTGGTTCCATCAACGACCCAGCTGATTTCTTTTGTATTTGGTGTGGTATTGATAAGTGTAACCGTGTCCGGGCCGTCACATAATTTACGTCTTGATATGACGTAACTCAGTTCAGGTTTACCTAAGATTTGGGTAATGTTTTTTTCAGCGACTATGCATTCTGACCCACTTGGGAAAGTAACCTTAACTTCCACATCTACTACTTGTGGTGTTAGGAAAAATTCGTAGACAGTGTCGGTATTTGATACAAAACCTTTGCCAAAATCCCACGAATACTTTGATCCAGCAGGAGCACCTGTAACCTTAAAAATTACAATACCAGGAGCGCATTGGATTTTCTTGTCAACTGAAAGTTTTAAATTGGAACACTGCGAAAAAGCAGCAAGCGGCAGAAACACCGCAAAAAGCGTAGTAGTCAATAATTTTCTCATCTTTCGCTGACCGTTTTAGTAGTAGTAGTAGTAGTCGCATTGTCAGCGTACAAAGGAACGAAAAATATACGATACCAACAAATTGTTAACATATTTCTTGAGTCTTTTCTTGTCGAAACCAAGTAATTCTATGTGTTAAAAAGCCTAGTCCTGTTGCTATTTATATGTAATTTCGTGCCATATAAATATTTATGAAAATTTCGGTTTCAATACTCGCTATGTGCATAGCGTTTGCAGCATGTAATTCAAATACAAGCACAAGTAACAAGTCATCTTTTGAATCTAATTTAGATCTTTATGAAAGATCACTTTCACTTACAGATTATGGTACAGCATTGGTCGCGTTAAACATGATGTTGTTGGAAGATTCTACCAATATGGAGTACACAGATTCACTTGCCCGACTGTATATGCGTAGCGGAAATTTTGATGCTGGGTTATCTCTCGGTAAGCGTGTAATGGCTGCTGAGGAGAAGAATTATTCTCTGATGGAACTTATGGCTACGGCGTATGAATACAAAGGGGATCCACCCAATTTGACAAAGTCATATAGAAACTATAAAAAATTATACGAGGAAGTAGGAGGGACAAAGTACCTATTAAAAATGGCTCAAGTCGGGATGTTGCAAGGTAGTTTCGACGCAGCAAAAAAGAAACTTGAAGAAGTGGTGGCTAGTCCTGATGTGGCTTATATCGAAAGCCCTAAAAGCGACGGAAGTATTCAAATGATAAATGTAAAATCTGGGGCATATATGTTATTGGCTAATTACTATTTCAATGAGGGTAATGAAAAAGAAGGTGTGAAAAGCTTGGAGCAGGCGCTTAAAGTGGAACCAGACTATGAGGCAGCACGATTAATGGTGCAAAGGCTCCAACAATACCAACAGCAACAAGCCAGTATGGGGCAGCAACAAGCCTATCAACAACAACTCAAAGCGGAACAAGAAAAAGCAAGAAAATTGGCTGAATACAAACGTAAGGAAGCTGAATTCATGAAGAACAAGCAAAAGTAAACTACGGCTTTTTAGGCGCCCATTCTATTTCTTTGGTTTGTGTAAGTCTAGTCATCGTTCTTGCAAAAGTGAATAGATAGTCAGACAAGCGATTTAGGTACGTGATGATTTCAGGACGTATTTCAGCGGCCTTCGAAAGCGTTACACAGTTTCGCTCAGCACGTCTGCACACTGTACGGGCAATATGAGCAGTACTGTTAGCCGTTGAACCTCCAGGAAGCACAAAAGACTTTAATTCAGGAAGAAGTACCGTCTGAGCGTCGATCCAAGTTTCTAACATTGATACTTCTTCGTCACCAACGGCCTGTAGTTTTAACTTTTCAAACACATCAGGTATCGAAGCCAATTCCGACCCAACAGTAAAAAGCGTGTTTTGAATCGCCCGCAACTCATCAATCAAGTTTGCATCTTCTGTTTGGCAAGACAGCAGTCCAATAAAACTATTCAGTTCATCTACGGTGCCGTATGCGATAATGCGCAAGTCATCCTTGTCAACGTTTTGCTGACCCAGTATCGATGTCTTTCCTAAATCTCCTTTTTTAGTGTAAACTTTCACGTTACTTCTTTATAACCTTTGGGACTCTAAAATAATCTGAGTCTGCGTCAGGTGCATTTTTAAGTGCATCCGACTTATTTAAAGAAGGTTTAACAATGTCTGGTCGTAAATGGTTTGTTCTGTCCGACATGTATACCAAAGGTTCGATCCCGTCAGTATCAAGCTCATTCAGTTTTTCGCAAAAATTAAGGATTTGCTCCAACTCACTTTTTATTTTAGACTGGTCTTCACTTTTGAATGACAGTTTCGCTAGATGAGACAGTTCTTTTATTTTTTGATCAGTGATTTTCATTACTATGCGTCAAAGTTAAGGCTATCAATTTGTTTTTGAATGATTTCGCGTGTGTCCGACATAAGTGTATTTAAATCATCTTGATTTAAGTTGTTGGTATCTATAGGTTTGTGAACATAAACACGCATTTTCCCTGGTGTTCCACCGCTTTCGAATCCCCCTTGTGGCAGTCGTTTCCAGTTGTCAATCATCGAAACCGGTACGATTTTAACATTGTGCTCAATGGCCAACCGGAAGGCACCTGATTTAAATTTCACCATTTGTGGTACTTGCTTAGCTATTCCACCTTCAGGAAAAATACCTAAACTGTCTCCGCTCAAAATCGCTTTCTCAGCTAGCTGATAGGCAGTGACAGAGTCTCTTACACTTTTTCTATTAACAGCTATGTCTACTGTCCTAAAGAAAATACCAAATAACGGAATGTCACCAAGTTCCTTTTTGGCTAAAAACCGGAAATAAGCATTAATCTGAACGTTTAGACTCAATATGTCTAAATAGCTGAAATGGTTGGAAACAAAAATGTATTGCTCTTTCCGATTTAATGGTTCTTCGTAGGTTGTGCGTGGCAACAATCCACTAAAGAACATAATAATCCTGCCCCAGATAGCACGCAATTTATGCGCATGTTTGTAGTTTTTTTTGTCTCTTAAAAGCAGAACAAAAAATGGATATAAAAGAATGAACAGTAGTAAGAACCAGATAAAGAAATATACGGCCCAAATATATCTGAGTGCCAGCCGCATGGTTCTAATCAATTTCGTTTTCTAAATAAGTCTTGAGTTTATGCGCTTGCTGATCCACAAAACTGCGCAGCTTAGGTTCAGCCATCATTTTCATAAACATATTAAGGTCGGCGTTTATTTTCCCCACCACGCTCGCTTCATCACCATTGTCGGTGATGTGCCACTCAATGTTAAATGAAAAAGGCAGCTTGCCTTTAGGTTTGAGCCTTATTAATGAAGCTTGTACTTGCTCTTCAATAGTAATATTAAACTGGCCTAAACCCTTTAAACTTAATTCGGCTTTTTCTTTGGTAGCGTTAAAGTCTGAAACGTCTGACGATGGCATCAAATTTTCATAATTCCGCAGGTCGCTCAAAAAATCGTAAATCTTTTGTGCATTGCGATTAATAGAGAGTTTGTCGCTTTGAATTTCTGTCATCATCCAGCTAAGCTATTTCTGTCTGCAATAAAACCTGCAAAAAAGGCCGTAAATACCGCGCCAATTACAAGATACATCCCCAAATCAAATATAGTGTGATGCTTTAAAGTGAATTTCGCATTTATTTGTTCTTTCGCTTCTTCGGTGCGAGCCAATTCTTCTGGCTTGTCTTTGTTTGCCTCTTTCCAACCTTCAAAATAATAGGTTTTGGCTTCATTGAAAAAAGCACCATCTGGGTAATGCATTATCGAGTATCCAATACCAGAAACGGCAGAACATACTATGGCAATCATTAATCCGCTGAACGAGGTTCGTACAAAACTAATTCGACCTTGAAGTTTACGGATAAGTATGACAGCAAAAACAATACAGCCAATTAGCGCCAATATTTTGCCAAATACGACACCAAATGACTTGTCGTATCCCAAAGCGCCACTAAACAGAAGGTATTCAAGTGTTGCTGATGCTAGTCCAGCAATACCACCGAATATGAGGTAATACTTACTCATAATATAGAATCAAAAAGAATTAAGCGTCGTTTTTGTCTTCTCGCTCACGTTGGAACTCTTCAAAGTCATACTCTGGCATTAGTTCCGATTTTACATGGTTTACAGTTGCAGTGAATGCATCCATAAATTTATTGAAATCTTCTTTGTACAAAAAGATTTTATGTTTTACAAAATTGCCATCCTCAAAGCGTTTTTTACTCTCTGTGATGGTAATATAGTAATCGTTACCCTTGGTTGTTTTCACGTCAAAGAAATACGTCCTTTTCCCTGCTCTAACACGTTTTGAAAATACTTCGCGATTATCGTCCATCTCAGTCTTTGTTGTAAAATACTTTTAGCACATCAAAAAAAGCGATTATTCTTGGGTTTCACAAGTAAAAGATTCACATCTGAAGCTACTAAACAGGTTGATTTTGAGCATTTTGAGTTTTTACCATTTCAGCAAACAACCCATTTTGAACCAAGAGTTGGCTTGGTGCACCTTGCTCAACGATTTGGCCTTCATCTAAAACGAGAATAAAATCAGCATCTTCTACGGTCGACACCCGGTGTGAAATGAGTACAACCGTTTTGTTCTTCCCAAATTCTTTAAGATTGTTTTTGATACTTCTTTCTGTGTGCGTGTCTACCGCAGAAAGAGAATCATCCAAGATTAGGATTTCTGGGTTGCGAATTAAGGCACGAGCAATGGCTACGCGTTGCTTTTGGCCACCACTTAAAGTAATTCCACGTTCACCCAATACGGTGTCAAATTTGTTGGTGAATCCTTGGATGTCGTCCCAGACGTCAGTCATTTTGGTTATAGATTCGATGTCGGATTCCGTTTTCGGGGATTCAGAACCAAATAAAATGTTGTCCCTAATTGATTCTGAGAACAGAAAAATATCTTGAGGGACATAGCCAAACAGCGAACGATAGGCAGGTAAGCTCAACTCATTTACATTATGATTGTCAATGGTTATCTCACCGTTATTCGGATTATATAGCCTCATCAGCAGGGAGGCTAATGTGGATTTGCCACTTCCTGTCGTCCCAATGATCCCAACCGTTTGCCCTTTCTTTATAGCAAAGTTTAAGTTAGATAAGACTGTTGTGTTATCGTAGGAGAACGAAACGTTGTTGAACGCTATGGCATTATCGAAACGGAAAGTTTCAACACCAATTCTGTTTTCAGGCTTCTCCTCCAAGAAATGATTGATACGTTCTTGAGAAGCTGAGGCCCGCTGAATTATACTGGTTACCCAACCCAGTGAAGCAACTGGCCAGGTTAACATATTTACGTATATCACATATTCGGCAATGTTGCCAAAAGAAAACGTTCCGGCAATAACCTGCTTACCGCCAAAGTAGATAGTGATAATTACACTCAATCCAACCAGCATCATGGTAAGGGGGAAGAACAATGCATTTACCTGAACCAAACGCATATACTGACGCTTATAATCGTCGCTTTGTTCTTGAAATTTGCCTGTGAAATGACTTTCTGAGGCAAACGACTTCAATACGCGAATGCCTGAAAATGATTCTTGAACGAAAGTCGTAATCCCAGATAGTTTGGCTTGCAGTACACTACTGCGCTTATTAATTATTTCACTAACGTAGTAAATCGAAACGGACAATATAGGTAGTGGTATGAGCACATAAAGCGTGATAGTTGGGTTGATAGAAACCATAACGGATATAACCAAGATAAACAAGGCAATAAGGTTTATAGTATACATCACAGCCGGCCCTAAGTACATGCGCACTTGGCTCACATCTTCACTTATTCTGTTCATCAAATCACCTGTATAATTTTTACTGTAAAAGGATGCTCCAAGACGCTGGTATTGCTCGAAAATTTCGTTTTTCAAATCAAATTCGATATACCGAGACATTACAATTACCGTTTGGCGCATGAAATACATGAATATACCTTTTACAATGGCACTCGCTAAAACCAAGCCGCCAAAAAATAAGGCCATGGTGGAAATTTCTTTGAGGATAAGACCCTGAGAAATGTTTAGTACTTGGTACAACTTAACATTTGCAATCATACTATCGATTGCTGTTCGGACAATTGGCGCAATTAAGATCGCAAAAATATTTGAGCAGACGATGAAAAGCACACCTAACCCTAGGTAAACACTGTATTTCCGGAAGTATTTGTTTAAATAAAAAAGCGGTTTCAAATCCAGATGTTTTGAGTTAAAAAAAGCCTAATTTCGCAGCGGCAAATTTAAGCCGATATTCACAATCAAAAAGGACATTATATGACTGAGGTATCACAAGGAAAAAACGCTCTATCTTCAAATTTGTTTTCACATCTTACCGAGCACGACCACGAACAAATATTAGTATGTAACGATAACAGTACTGGTTTAAAGGCCATTATCGCTATCCATAATACTGTTTTGGGGCCTGGATTAGGCGGTACACGTATGTGGAGTTATAATAATGAGTCAGAGGCCATGCGTGATGTTTTACGTTTAAGTCGCGGGATGACTTATAAAGCGAGTATTTCAGGGTTGAATCTAGGTGGAGCGAAAGCGGTAATCATCGGAGATTCAAAAACTCAGAAAAGCGAAGCTTTGATGCGTAAGTTTGGTCGGTTTGTTAACAACCTAGCGGGGAAATATATTACTGCGGAAGACGTTGGAACAACGACTCAAGACATGGAATACGTAAACATGGAGACCGACAATGTAGTTGGTTTACCAGAAAGCCGAGGCGGTGGGGGAGATCCATCACCAGTAACTGCTTACGGTGTATATGTAGGAATGAAATCTGCAGCAAAGAAACGTTGGGGAAACGACAGTTTGTCTGGTAAAAAAGTTGCTGTAATGGGGATTGGTAAAGTAGGCATGCATTTGTTAGAATACATGCACAAAGAAGGCGCGAAGTTTTATGTGTCAGACATGAATGATGCTGCATTAAAAGAAGCTGCTTCAAGATTTGGCGCAAGCATTGTTGCCAACGACGATATTTACGATACAGATGCAGAGATTTTTGCACCTTGTGCACTTGGTGGTATCATCAATACAGATACAATCAACCGATTAAAATGTGAGGTAATTGCTGGTGCAGCAAATAACCAACTAGACAATGAAGAAGTACATGGCGATATGCTTGTTAAAAAAGGTATTGTGTATGCTCCTGACTTCTTAATCAATGCTGGTGGATTAATCAATGTGTACAGTGAGTGGACAGGATATAACAGAGAGAATGCACTGCGCGATACTGAGCGTATATACGACACGTTAGATTCGATATTTAAGGTATCTGAAGAAACCGGTATGCACACACAAGCAGCTGCGACGCATTTGGCTCAAAAACGTATTACAGATATAATGCACGTTCAGTCTAAGATTTAACATTAGACCATCGGGCAACAAAAAAGTCTCCATCACATGATGGAGACTTTTTTTATACAAGATTATTTGATTATTCTATGGCAAGTTGCGCTTTCTTATCAAGCTCTTCATAGATAGAATTGTTGCTAATGAATTCAGGAATCATTTGCTTCATGCTTGTTACAATTAACCTGTTGGTCAATTTGTCGCTGTTTCTTAGCATGCCTTCTATAACATCTTCGATTTCTGCATAGTCAGACTTACGCACTTCGGCCACCATAATTTTAGGGTGGTGTGTGCCAATGGTCTGTTCTTTCTGATTCAGCAGTTCTTCTGTGAGCTTTTCACCTGGTCTTAAACCTGTAAATACAATCTCGATATCTTTACCTTCCTGGAAGCCAGAAAGTTTAATCATCTTTTTAGCCAAATCTACAATCCGAACAGATTCACCCATATCGAAAATGTAAATCTCACCACCATTACCCATTGATCCTGCTTCTAACACCAGTTGACAGGCTTCAGGGATTGTCATGAAATAACGTGTTATGTCTGGATGCGTAACGGTAAGTGGTCCGCCTTCTTCAATTTGTTGTTTAAATCTTGGAATCACCGATCCATTTGATCCCAATACGTTTCCAAAACGGGTTGTAATGAATTTTGTGTGCGTGTCGTGTTTGATGTCAAGTATGTTGTTGAGCGATTGCACGTACATTTCAGCCATTCGTTTACTGGCCCCCATAATATTTGTAGGATTTACCGCTTTATCGGTAGATACAAAGACGAATTTTTCAGCATTATACTTAACCGCCATATTGGCTAAAATGCGTGTTCCAAATACGTTTGTATGAACCGCTTCATATGGATTGTCTTCCATCAACGGCACATGCTTATAGGCAGCAGCATGAAATATGATGTCTGGTTTGAATGCCTTAAATAACTGTTGCATTCTACCTTCATTGGCAACATCACCTATCATCATCTCAACATTTGGTTTGTTGATTTTATATTCTAACTCATAGAGTGGTGTTTCCGCTTGATCCAACAACAGAAGGTATTTAGGGTTGTACTCGGTACACTGCTTTGCAATTTCACTACCAATTGACCCCGCTGCACCAGTTACTAAAACCACCTTGCCTTCTAGCGCATTTTGGATGTTTTTGTTCTCCAAATCTATCGGTTCACGGCCTAAAAGATCCGATACGTTTACATTCTTGATTTGATTAAAAGTGAATTCGCCATTAATCCATTTGTCGATTGGGGGAACATTCTTGATAACCAAGTTGTGCTGCAGCCCAATTTCAATAACTTTTTTCTTTTTATATCCGGCTATTTCAGGAATAGCGATAATTAATTCTTTAGGAAGGAATTTTTCTTTAACGTATTCAAACTTTTTGTTGAAGTTGTAAATCGGCACGCCTTCTGCGGACTTGCCTGCCAGTTGACGGTTGTCGTCTAAAAAAGCAACAACCTTCAAGCGTGAGGTCATATCAGCTTCGATTGAACGCTTTGCCATCATCCCTGTATGGCCAGCGCCATAAATAATGATGTTTTGTAAGTTGTTATGCTGAATTCTATTGATTCGACGATATATTAGTTTATATCCAATACGTAAACTTGTTAGCGCCACTAAGCAAATAAGGTAGTCCATGATGATGATGGATCTTCTGGCAACGATGAGTACATCATGTTGCGATTGCATGGAACGTCTGATAATCACAAAAGCGAATGTGCTTATGGTCATCGCTAGAAAGATACGTGTGGCATCTTCGATACTTGTATACTTAACAATGCCTTTATATGACTTGGTAACAACAATGGCCAATGCTTTTAAAAGTAACATCAACATGAGAGGCAATAGAAGCTCATTCATGGTGAATGTTTCGAACTGTAGGTTTCGAATTATAGAGTAAGAAAATACAAATGAAAGGGCAACAACCGCGAGGTCTATGTTGAACACAATCCACCTAGGCGTGTGGCGGCTAAAGATTCTCCGCAAATAGTCAAATATCATCTCAGTGTTGTTTTAGTCTGGACAAAAATATATGAATTTTTCCGTAATGACCCTAGTTTGTGACGATGACGATGTGCATAACGCTTGTAACTGTACACTTTTAATTCACAAAGTGTGACCTCGATACTTAGGTTAACTGGCAGGTAGACAGTTATTTAATCACGGTAACTGTGCCTTTACGGTGGTGAACCGATCTATCCCAACCTGTATATCTAATTTTGTAGATGTAAACGTTGTTTGATGCTTGTTTTCCTTGGTAAAACCCGTCCCAGTCGGTTTTTACATTATTTGAGTCATACACTTTTTCGCCCCAGCGATTGTATACCTGAACCTCATATTCTTTGACAAAAACAGGAACTATACCCCACAACTCGTTGAGATTGTCGCCGTTTGGTGTGAATGCGTTAGGTACATGTAAAAGCGGAGGTTGAATGAGGTAAATTTTGTTGGATTGACTTTCTGCATCGTATCCGCCACCATTTTCCATTCCTGTTACTCGATACCAGTAACCACCCCAACAATAATTGAAGGATGTGTCTTGGTAATATCTATCGTCGTAATCAGTGGCAACAATTGGACGTAAAGATCCCGTGTCAACACTTCTTGATAACACATATTCGTTGACACCCACCGGCCATTCTTTGTACTCGTTCCACCAAAGTCTATGTTCAAACGGTTCACTAACGCCTTCTAAAACTATCGTGCAACCAATATTGCTGTGTTTGCTTCGATGGCCACAATTGTCGTTTACAACAATGGCGTAACAATAGGATTGATTATTTACATCTACGTTCTTATCTATGAAGAATGTATCATACAATTCGTAGGTAGAGGCATAGTATTCAAACACTTCTTTATTGTTATTCTTTTTACGGTAGATATCGTAGTATCCAAAATCCGTCTCGTTGCTATGCAACCAATTAACACGCACATGATTATCGTCGGTTACGGTTGCCGTTACCACATAGGTTACTTCAATTGGGAATTCAAACTCTTTTGTCGTAGATACGATATAACTCATGGCACCGTCTTTATCACATAAGTTGGATACAACTAGAAAGTATTCATAATTGGTGCGTTTCGGATTCGAAACGTCATTGTCTGTATAACTAGCGCCATTTATAGTTTTGTATACACCTAAAACAGATGTGTCTCCACCAGGCGATACTTTGTATAATGTTGTATGACTAAAATATTTTGAGTAGGGGATTGGATCCCAGTTTAGTTTGACTGCATCATCTCCAATAAAATTGAGACAAACTGTTTCGGGAGGGTCAAGTACCGGTGGAGGTGTGATCACAAATCGCACGGTTGCTTGACTATCCAATACGCCAGGGCAACCTTGGTCTATCACATATACCAGCATTTCTAAGGTGTCACCAACTTCGTCACAGCCAGCCGTTACCTTAATATTTTGTGTCCAATTTTCTAGCGCTTCGGAGTATGGTTTGTAAGCGACCATAAAAGGTACCGTTGGTACATCAGGGGTTATGGTAACAAATAGACTGTCATCATCTGGGTCAAAAATGCTGTACAAAAATGATAAGGTGTCCAATGCGTTAAATGTGAAAAGCGTGTCTTGTAATTGTGGCTTTCGATTAAGATTGCCAAAGGCAATTTTAAATGCAGCGTTACTGCAACGTGGGCTGACGTTCTTCTCAGCGTAAGCGCCTGGAGTTGTAGGGAAATCGCTTATCGCATGTTGCCATTGTGTTTCCGGACAGCTGGCACAGACAGATTGGTAAATCACGCCTTTTTTGTCAAACCGGCTGGTTCCTCCGTCTACATGGTCGTTTGTTTGACTGCCACCGAAATATGTACCGTATAGCAGTTCTTTTGCGTTCTTAGACAACACCATCAGGTAAAAATCACTACCATCTGTTGTTTTTTGGTAGGCATCAGGTGTAATGGGTAAGTTAGACGTACTGCTAAACGTTTTGGTGCTTGTTTCTCCGCCCCATCCTGAAACAAATATTTTTCTACATTCATCCACCAAAAAGGCGTTGATAGTGATGTCTGGAGATGGTTTCCCTGTTCCAAAAACGGTTGAAAATTCAATCTTGTTTAAAGCGTCATCAAATTTGGTGATGAACTGCCCACTGCCAGGATCACTATATACATTTCCTGAAACAGGCATTTGTCCCATGCTTTGTCCTACAACGTAAATTTTGTTTTCGAAATCAATATCTAATGAGAAGATTTGATCGTATTTGCTGGTTCCCCAATACCCAATTTTAGTTAAACTAAAGTTTGTAGGATTTAGCATAGCAATAAATCCATCTGAAATTCCACCCTTAGCAGTTGTCCCTATTTGAGCTGTAGTTTTAGGTAAATTGTCACTTTTTGTGCCTCCAGACGCGTATACCATTCCATTAGAGTCGAGGTCAACCGTGTATAATGCGTCGCCGTCAGTCCCTCCTAAATAGGTTCCCCAAAGCATATCAGAAAGATCCGCATTCATCATCAGGAATAACCCATCTTGCCTTCCATTACGTTTGGTTTGGAAAGCATTTTTTAAAGGGAAGTCGTCAGAACTTGTACAAGTAGAGGCATAAATAATGTCGTTGGAGTCAACGATAACCTCGCCACGGTGGTTGTCGGCATAGAAAAAATTTAAAACGGGTTCTTCGTTTTGGCCGTCGACATCACTTCCGCCTAAGAAGGTAGAACCAATAAGTGCAGTTCCACCGGCATTGAACTTGGTGAATATTATGTCACTTATTCCATTGTTGAATTTTTGAAACGCAGACAATGTAGTTGGGTAGTTAAGTGAATAGGTTGTGCCAAAAACAATTAAATTGGAATTTTTATCGACCACGATACTGTGTGGGTACTCGTTATGTGCTCCGCCTATATATGTTGCATAAATCAAGGTGCTACCATCCGGACTATATTTACTCAATGTAATGTCGCAAGGAAACATGTAACCGCCGAATCTGTCTTTGCTTGATCCACCTCCATAAGTTCGGCTAAATGCGCCTGGAGTAGTAGGATAGAAACCATTTCTGTTAAAATCATAATCAGGTGCTGTGGCAATACCACCAGAGTATAAGCTTCCAGCCGAATCATATGTGGCCGTAAACCCGAAATTGTCAACGCTGTTACCTGCATAGGTAGCAAATACCACTTCTGGGTCCACGATAATATTATCTATTTGAGAAGTGTTTAAGGCCTCGAATTGAATTAAGCCATTAACGATTTTATATTGAATGGAAACTTCATTCTTTTCAGCACCATCTATGATGAAACTCACCGGTATGTTTTCAACCAGTTGTCCTAGGCTTGTGGTAATCTTAAGGGAGTCTGCAAAAACCTGGATGCTATCCACATGATTGTATTTCATCTGGATGTCGTTCAGATTTCCACCCGATTTTACATGAAAATCATATTTTAACCCTGCGCCTTTACCATGCACAATGAGGTCAATGTTGTCGTATAGGTTTACGTACCGAACAATTCCAAAATCCCTGACGTTTGAGGCCCAATGTGACGCATCATCTCCATGAAAATAGTTGAGGTAATAGTTGCTCACCATCTCACCTTGAGGTGTGACGTTCTCATTTGCTCCCACAAACGCTAGCTCAAAATGATGGTAGTTTACGGTAATTGGTTTTTCGGCCGACTTGAAAAGCCTTTTCTCAGAATGATGTGGATGATCCACAACCTTTGACCAAGCGCGGCTATCATACTGAAGAATTGAAATACTTTGATTTTTTAGGTAAACGACGGCACCATTAGTTTGTTTTTTAAACCGGACTTCTGGATTCCATTGTCCTTTGTTTTCTGTAAGGTATTGCTGCCCAAATATACTTTGGGGGAAACATAGCAGGAAGAAAGCCCACAATGCCATTTGTACTATACCGTCTCGAAATATTTTCATACCTAGTTTATCAAAGATAACGTAAGCCCTGCTAAAGAACTTACATGGTCTAATAATATGACGAATTAGTGAGCGGTTTCGTTGCCTTGCTAGTATCCGATTGGGTCAAAGTCCATAACCTTGACTATGTACGAATATCGTCGACCATTTGGTATGGTCACCGTTACATTGACTTTGGTGTCTGAGGTGATGGTTTTAAAATTAAACTCAGGTTCCCAAACAAGGGTCGAAAGTCGGCGAGCATCCTCAAATTCTTGTAAGTACAATGGAACTGGTTTGCCATCGATTTCCATAGTTACCGTAGAACCTTTTAATTGTTGATCTATGGAGAACGACCAATACCTGAAGACCATCATTTTTGGTGTATTGCCTTCTGGTGGCCAAGCAACAAACTTGTCTTTGTAAATATTGGTATCTACACTTCCACTATCGTCTGATGCCCATATGGCACAGGCATTTTCGGTAGAACCATGGCCCAATGCTAAACCGTTTGGATATAATAACCAACGTCGATTGCCAACACTTTCCGTATTATTATCTGCGAAGAAAGAGGTTACTGCAAAAACGGTTGTTGCACCTTTTGTTAGCAGCGAATAACGTGCGGCATGAGCTCCTTCATCTGAGTAACAACTCCATCTAGAATCAGGGGTGTGGCTTAAAGATTTGTTGGATTCCATCATCAACGCAGCTTTCTGACACCATGCATTTAGCTCAGCGTCTAAATAGATGTCTGGTACCCCAGCTTGTCTTCTAAAGTAGTTGATTCTATCTTCTACTTTTTGTTGTACATCGTCATCAATAGTACCAGCATCACATCTCGCTTTAGAGCCATTCCATGTGTAGCCACCAACTTTCATTCCGGCAACCATTTCTTCTCTAACACGCGTCATGTAATAGTTTTTGTAGAAATCCTCTTTGGCTAAATAATCCATCTTACTTTCCCAAACAGGGTTATCTGGTTGTGCTTTCAGATGATTTGTGATAACCTGTTTTGCGGTTCGGTATTTATTGTCTTTTACGAGCGATTCCACATAGTTGACGACAATTTTTTCAACGTCCTCATCAAGGTTTGCCAAATCTGCATTCTTTGTTAAAAGAGCATATAATGCACCCTGTTCGCTGGTTTCTAATTTTTTGTCTTTGTTTTTGGAAATGAGTGACGATCTTAATCCAGACCATGCCTCATTTTCACCGTAAATGGCTTCTGCACGTGTTAGCAACTGATTTGCCAATTTAAGTGAGTGGCTTTTGGCGGCATAATCTATGATAACCTGATACCGTGCCAACATAGATTCTGGAGTAGGTTCTTTTGCTGTTGCATTAATGTATTTGTATCCGATATAATCAACCAAAGCTGGATAGTCAAACTTGCTAAAGTACTTAACCAGTCCCCACATTACGTTTTCAGTTTTTGACGCTACAAACTGGTCACTCTTTTTATATTGATTCACTAATTTAGATGCACTGCGGTCTACTTTTTCACTACAGAAGTGCTTAATCATCGTGTCTAACTTAGCTGAATCGTTATTGCTAAAATGATTGCGCATCAGGTACAAATACAATGCGTTTTCTTTTTTAACAAACAACGTATCTGTCGGGAAAAATTGTAAAATGTATTTGATTTTCTCCATCATCAATGACGAGGGAGGAAGCGTCTGAATTTGTTGCTTTGTAATTTCTTTTTGGAAGTAATCAATACGTGGGTTTCCACCAAATATTTTGCGTGCAGATTCTAAATACACATTCGCAGAATCAAATTGACGTTTGCGCCAATATTTGTCTGCATAGTAAACGAAGCTTTCTGATACCACTTCAGGCACGTCAAATTCCTTCATGTGTTGTTCGCGCGACCAAACAACTACTTTGTTGTATTCTTCTTCACCCAATGTGGTGTCTTCTTGCATTAACCAACATTTGCCAATCCAATAAACGGCTGTCATGTCACCATTGAGTTCAAAACTGGTTTTATACGATTTTATCGCTCCGGTGTATTTATTAATACCATAATCGCCAGCCCCTCTTTCATTGCTCAGCATTACGAAACTATCAACAAGAGGTAGGTATTCAGGAAAGTACTCTCCATCTGCTTTGTACTTGCCTTTCTTTAAGGCTTTAATACCAATTTTTAAAGCATCGGGAAACTTCGAACTTAAAAAGGGGTCACGGATGATGTTAAAATACACCTGTGCTTTTAAGAAGTACACCTCCGGGTTTTTTTTGTAAAGTGGATCCTCTTCAGCGTCTTCGGCTAATTTTAGGGCTCTTTTTAAATTGTTGTCTTCAATTGCCTGGGCAATCCGGTCGGTTTGACCATATGAGTATAAGCTCCCACCGATAATAAAGAGCAGAAACAGACTCAGTTGTTGGATATTCTTCATCGCTTTTTCTAACATGTCACTTCAACAAACAATAATAGGTTGATTAAATATATAACTCAAATTTTGACCTAAACAATTTTGGTAGTCCAAGCCTCAGGTTTTCCGTCAAATTTTGCCTTGGTTAACTTCCAAGTTTCCGCAAACAATGGGGAATTCCTGTATTTTTCTAAACTCGCTTCATCGTCCCAAATGCTTCGTGTAAAATACACACAACCATTTTTAGATGATGCAACATCTTTTAATAACTCAACACTTTGGCAACCTGGGCTGCCAGCAATTAGGGATTTTCTGGAAATGAAAAGCGCTTCGAAATTTACGGCCTCTTCTGGCCTAAAAACCATTTTGACTAGTCTAACAATCATTGTTTTTCTATCATTAAACTGTGGTTGCGCTTTAAACCATACATACGTTTTGCGCTTCCTCGGTAAACGGAAATAGTCAAATAACCTGCTTTATTGAAATAACAATAGGTGCCTCCACCTTCAAGCAGTTTTAAATCATTTGATATTTTGGATATTCGTTCATGTCTACTTAAAACAATATCAAAGCGGTCATTTTGCACAAATTCATCAAATAATTCCTTTGAAATGTTTGTGTAACAGGTTTCTCTAGAATCGAAGTATACAACATGACCTTGAAGCAATTTCTCACTAGTAACGGGATTTAGTGGTGTTTTGATATTTGCTTTATCGTGTAACAAGTGAGGTTTGTCGGATATCTCGTTGTTGAGCACGGATAAAACCGCTTGCCCAAACTGGTCTGTTATAGCATCGTAATGCTGACCAGTAAAATTCCCAATGCACTGAACGCCCGATATATCTCCACCCAATAGGAGGGAAGCTATTCCACTATTGTATGTTATGATATGTTGACCTTTATACAAGAAATACAACACTTCATCATGTTTATGTCTTGCATCAAAGTCAATGGCAATAACATGAATAGATCCATGATCAAATTGATCTTGTACTAAATTGAAAATGTAAGCGGCTTCGTTGATGTCATTTTGATGGACATCATGGGCAATATCAATGACCGATTGTTGCGGACAATATTGACTAAACCAAGCCTTACAACGTGCAATTTGTATGGAATTAGACCCGAAATCTGTTAAAAGTGTAATCAAGCTATTTTTTATTTGGATTCCGCTTAAATTTGAAAACGAAATTAACGTTTCGCAATAAATAAAAACGATTAAACACAAATTCATTTGACAGAAAAATCTATCCGAGTTGAAGCGATAAACCCATCTGTTTTTTTTGGAACTGAAAACAAGAATTTAAAATTCTTGCAGAAACGATTTCCAAAATTAAAGTTAACGTCTCGAGGTGATGAAATAAAAGCAAGTGGTCCTGATGAGCAAATTCAGGCATTTGAACAAAAACTAGCCGAGCTTATTAAGCAGCTACTTAATAATCCAGGAATAACGGATGGAGACGTTGAAAACATCCTTGAAGGAGAAAGTGCTCCAGAAATACAGGAAGAGAAGGACCTTTCGAAGGGGGTGTTGGTGTATGGGAATCGAGGTAAAATCATAAAACCACGCACCCTTAACCAACAAAGTCTTGTAGCAGCAGTAGAAAAACATGATGTTGTTTTTGCAGTTGGTCCTGCAGGAACAGGTAAAACATATACCGCCGTGGCGCTTGCTGTTCGTGCGCTTAAAAGGAAAGAGGTGAAAAAGATAATTCTAGCCCGCCCTGCGGTGGAGGCTGGTGAAAGTTTGGGTTTCTTGCCTGGTGATTTAAAGGAGAAGATAGATCCTTACCTCAGGCCGCTTTACGACTCGTTGCTTGATATGATGCCAGCCGACAAGTATTTGAAATACATTGATAATGGAACGGTTGAAGTGATTCCTTTAGCCTTTATGCGGGGACGAACATTGGATAACTGTTTTGTGATTTTAGACGAGGCGCAAAATGCCACAGAAACACAATTGAAAATGTTCTTGACGCGTATGGGACCAAACGCAAAAATGGTGGTGACTGGCGACATGAGTCAAGTAGATTTACCGCGAAATCAACAATCAGGTTTACAGGGAGCGATTCATATGCTAAAAAAGATTAGAGGAATTGCTGTTGTTGAATTAAGCGTACTCGATGTTGTTCGTCACAAAATTGTGAAAGAAATAATAAAGGCATATGATGGAAAACAAAGCCAACGTTGATACGGATTGTGCAGCTATTTAGATGGCTTCTAAATTGTTAAATGTGGGTATTTTCAAACTTAAAGCCTTTTAAAGACGATTATATTTGCCGCGTTTGCAAACCCGTAAAATTTCCGTCAATTTTTGTTGTAACGGACTGAAAATGAAAAGATTGCAAACTGAAACGTAGAAATAGAATTTTAATAAAAAACAGATTTAATGTCAGGAAGTTTCTATAGTAATTCAACATTCGTGGCAATTGTCATTTTGGCAATTGTGTTATTGTTGATTGCTGCTTTAATGGTTTACGTACTTCGACACATCACCTCGATTTTAAAAGACAAGTCAGGTGCTGAAGTTGAACCGAGTTTTTTCGAGAGAAACATCAAGCCAAAAATGGATTCGTGGAATCCAACAATTGTGACCCTTATGGTTATCGGTGGTTTGGTTTTAGTGCTTGGGATTTATGGTTTCGATTATGGAGCCACAGAAATTGGGGTTCAACAAGGTTATTCGCCTGATCAACCCATTAATTTCCCGCACACAAAGCATGCTGGGGCCATGGGCATTGATTGCCAATATTGCCACACAACTGCTGGTAAAAGCAAACACGCGAGTATTCCATCAGCGAATACATGTATGAATTGTCACAAGGGGGCTCAGCTTCGAGATAATTATGGTGGAAAGGTTTCACCTGAGTTGATGAAGTTATACGAATCTGTTGGTTTTGACCCTGAAACGTCTACCTACGATCCAGATGCAGAAACATATCCAATAAAATGGGTACGTATTCATAACCTGCCAGATTTGGCTTATTTCAACCACTCTCAGCACGTAACTGTTGGAAATGTTGAATGTCAAACTTGCCATGGTCCAATAGAAGAAATGGAAAAAGTGGAACAATTCTCAACACTCCAAATGGGTTGGTGTGTGAATTGTCACCGTCAGCGTGGTATTGATGTTAAGAACAACAAGTACTACGAAGACGTACATAAGGAAATGAAAGCTAACAAAGAGCATTACGTAACGGTCGCACAAAATGGTGGCTTGGAATGTTCGAAATGTCATTATTAATTTAATCTCAACGTTTTTTATATCAATGAGTAATTCTGAAAATAAATACTGGAGAGGAATTGAAGAGTTGGAGGCAAATCCTGCCACGTTAGAAAATATCAGCAACGAATTTTCTGATAAGCTTCCAATGGAAGAGATTCTTGGCGATACTGAAGAGTTATCGTCAAATCGAAGAGACTTTTTAAAATTCTTCGGTTTTAGCGTAAGTGCGGTTGCACTAGCTGCGTGTAATAAAACACCAGTTAAGTATGCGATGCCTTATATCAACAAACCAGAGGAGGTAACTCCAGGTCATGCTTTGTATTATGCTACAACATGTGGTGTGTATAATGAAGGTTTTCCTGTAATGGCTAAAGTGCGTGAGGGTCGTCCAATTAAATTGGATGGAAACCCAGACAGTGCTTTAAGTCAAGGTTCCGTAAATGCCGCAGGTCAAGCGAGTATCCTTTCTCTATATGACATAAATCGATTGCCACATCCGGTTGTCGATGGTTCTGAAGTGGAAGACTGGTCGGAAGTAGACAAAAAAGTCAATGGAATATTGGCTGGAGCATCGGGTGATGTATATGTCGTTTCTAGAACGGTTACAAGTCCAATTCTGCAAGCGTCAATTCAGAAGTTCATGGAGGCTCACAATGCCAAACATGTGGTATATGATCCAATCTCATACTCGGGTATCAGAGGTGCCAATAAAGAGAGTTTTGGGGCAGACGTTATTCCTTCTTACAACTTCGACAAAGCTGACGTAATTGTTAGTTTTGGTGCAGATTTTCTAGGTACTTGGATTTCTCCAACTAGATTCACTGCAGATTATTCTAAGAATAGAGTTCCTACACCGGAGAATCCGGAAATGAGTAAGCATTATCAGATTGAATCATTGCTTTCTCTAACAGGAACAAATGCTGATTATCGTTATTCGATACCAGCAAGCAAACAAGGTAAATACCTTGTAAGCTTATACAATATGCTTTCAGGGGCAGGTGGTGATTTAGAGTTACCAGGTAACGCACTGAAACAAATTGCAACTGAATTATTAGCAGCTAAAGGAAAGGCTTTAGTTGTGTCTGGTTCAAACGACAAAAGCGAGCAAGTAATCGTTAATGCTATTAATGATTTATTAGGAAGTTATGGAAGCACAATTAATTTGTCTGCTTCTATGAACCTTTCAAATTATGATGAAGCAGCTTTCGAATCATTTGTAAACAATGCCGGTAAAGCTGGAGCAATTGTATTATTAGATGCAAATCCAGTGTATTCATACCACAATGGGGCTGCACTTGCAGAGGCGATGAAAAACGTACCTGTAATTACAACGGCTATGGTTGTTGACGAATCGTCTAACGGAGCTGTTGTTCATGCACCTAATAACCATACGTTAGAGTCTTGGGACATTTATCAGCCGATGAATGGCCATTATGTAACCTCTCAACCGGTTATATCAAAGGTATTTAATACACGTAGCACTGCCGAGTCTTTAAGAACTTGGGCTGGAGAAAAAGTAGCTATGGGAGAAGATCAAGCAAGCCATCAATGGGTTGTTGATTTTCTATCAAATGACTTGGGTCAAGATGCGAACAAAGTGTTCCATGATGGTTTTGTACAGAAATCAACTGGAGGCGTTTCTTCTTCGTTCGCTGGATCAGTTTCTAGTGCATCTTCGCGTATTGCTTCAAATTATAAAGAGTCATCAGGATTTGATTTAGCACTATACCAAAAAGTAGGAGTACTGGATGGTAGTTCAGCATTGAACCCTTGGTGTCATGAATTGCCGGATCCGGTAACAAAAGTTACCTACGATAATTACGTGTCTATCTCAAGACATGATGCAGAAACAAATGGTTTGGAACAAGGTGACATCGTTAAAGTATCTGGAAATGGTGCTGAAATTGATACGTTACCATTGTTAATACAACCAGGTCAAGCAAGAGGAGTTATTGGTATTGCACTGGGTTATGGACGTAGTGTCCAAACCAACGCAGACAACGATTTAGTTGACTTGGGTAAAAATGCATATCCATTCGTTCAATCTTCGTCAACAGGAACAAGTTATCTAGCACAAAACGTAACTATTGAGAAAGTTGATTCTGGATATGAGTTTGCTCAAACGCAAACCCATCATATGATTGAAGGTCGTGACTACTTGAGAGAAGCGACAATCGACGAATACAAAAAAGACAACGCAGTTCGTAACGAGCATAAATTTGAAACCGTATCGCTTTGGAGTGACTATGATTACTCTAAAGGGCATCACTGGGCGATGGCTATCGACATGAATGCGTGTACAGGTTGTGGATCTTGTGTGGTGAGCTGCCATATCGAAAACAACGTTCCTGTTGTAGGACGTAAAGAAGTTCGTAGAAGACGCGATATGCACTGGATGAGAATTGATAGATACTATTCTTTCCAAGCAGATGCAGACGAAACGGCATCAGTTCGTGTGGGTCCTTCAAATGTGGATCAAGAATTCAAAAAAGGGCAATGGTCAACTATGGAAAATGAGTTGGCTGGTTTAGATAAAAACTCGGCGTCGGGAGATAATGACTATGGTCACTATGACAATGTTAAGGTTGTTCACCAACCAGTAATGTGTCAGCATTGTGATCATGCACCTTGCGAAACGGTTTGTCCGGTACTTGCTACTACACACAGTAGTGAAGGGTTAAACCAGATGACGTATAACAGATGTATTGGTACCAAATACTGTGGTAACAACTGTCCTTACAAAGTGCGTCGTTTTAACTGGTTTAGATATAACAAAAACTCTAAGTTCGATTACCACTTCAACAATGAGCTAGGCAGAATGGTGTTAAATCCTGACGTGACAGTTCGTTCGAGAGGGGTTATGGAGAAATGTAGTTTCTGTGTTCAGAACATTCAAATGGCTAAGTTGAATGCAAAAATTGAAAACAGAAAATTAGAGGATGGTGACGCACAAACTGCTTGTGCAAAAGCTTGTCCATCAAACGCAATTGTTTTTGGAGACAGAAATGATCCAAATAGCAGAATTGCTAAGATGTACAAAAATGACCGTTCGTATAAGATGTTGGAAGAAGTAGGTACAGATCCTTCTGTATTGTACTTAACCAAGATTAGAAATAGAAAAGAAGAAGTTCAATCATAATAAAAGGTAGAAATAATGTTTGAAGCATCAATAAGACAGCCCCTTGTAGAAGGTAATAAATCAATCGCCGACGTAAGTAATGACATTTGCGCTCCGATTGAAAACAAACCGACGAAACTTTGGTGGCTAGGTTTTTCCATTTCATTCGTTTTCTTAATGGTAATGGTCTTGTCTTTAGGCTGGACTGTTTGGGAAGGAATTGGTACATGGGGAGTTAACAAAACAGTTATGTGGGGTTGGGATATTACCAACTTCGTATTCTGGGTAGGTATTGGTCATGCAGGAACGTTGATCTCTGCCATCTTACTTCTGTTTAGACAGAAATGGAGAATGTCGATCAACAGGAGTGCGGAAGCGATGACAATTTTTGCTGTACTCTGTGCGGCACAGTTTCCATTGTTTCACATGGGTCGTGTATGGTTAGCTTACTGGGCGTTACCACTACCAAACGCATTTGGATCACTTTGGGTAAACTTTAACTCACCTCTTTTATGGGACGTATTTGCGATTTCTACATACCTATCTGTATCGTTGTTATTCTGGTACTTAGGTTTAATTCCTGATATCGCTACAGTTAGAGATAGAGCAGTTACAAAAGCACGTAAATTCTGGTATGGATTTTTTGCAATGGGCTGGAACGGTTCAGCTAGAACTTGGCACAGATATGAGATTGTTGCCTTGATTCTTGCCGGTGTTTCTACGCCTCTTGTACTTTCTGTACATACGATTGTATCAATGGATTTCGCGACCTCGGTTATACCGGGATGGCATACCACGATTTTCCCGCCTTATTTTGTTGCTGGTGCGATTTTCTCTGGTTTTGGAATGGTACTCACACTCCTCATCATTGTGAGGAAGGTGCTGAATTTACAGCAATACATCACAATAGGTCACCTAGACGCCATGACCAAAGTCGTCATGCTGACGGGTTCAATTGTAGGGGTAGCTTATTTGACAGAGTTCTTCATTGCAGCGTATTCTGGAATGGTGTATGAGCAATACGCATTTTTGAATAGAGCCTTTGGGCCTTACTGGTGGGCATACTGGACTATGATGAGCTGTAACTTATTGGCTCCACAGGTTTTCTGGTTCAAATGGGCTAGAACAACACCTTGGTTCATTTTTATGCTTTCAATCGTTGTAAATATTGGAATGTGGTTTGAACGATTTGTAATTATCGTGACGTCACTACATAGAGATTATTTAACGTCATCATGGGCGATGTATTCTGCGACCATTACTGAAGTTGGAATTTTCTTAGGAACGATGGGGCTGTTCTTTACTTGTTTCTTCTTGTTTAGCAAGTTTTTACCGGTAATCAACATGTCGGAAGTGAAGAGTATAATTAAAAGTAGAGAGTAATTTGATTTTAAATCCTATAGGATGTTAGATAAACAATTAATATTAGGTGTTTACGACAATGGAGATGATCTCCTTACGTCAGTAAAAAAACTTAGAAAAAATGGTGTAGAAATTTTTGATTGCTACACTCCGTACCCAGTTCACCATTTGGATAATGAGATGGGTATAAAGCGATCCAACTTAACGGTAGGAGCATTTCTATGCGGTCTTACAGGCTTTTTTCTTGGTTTGTTGTTGCAATTTTATATGATGACAAACTTCCTTCATACCTTTAAGAGTTGGCCAATGATCATTGGTGGAAAACCTCAAGATTATGGTATGTGGCCAAGTATGGTTCCTGTAACATTTGAGATGACCATTTTATTCACGGCATTTGGCATTGGGTTCTTATTCTTTGCAAAAAGCAAAATGATTCACGGGAAAATTGCTCAGATTATTGATCCACGTCAAACAGACGATAGATTATTCTTAGCTGTAGAACCTTCTGAATTATCAAAAATGTCTCGCTCAGAATTAGATTCGTTTTTAACTGAAAATGGAGCTATTGAGATACGGGAAAGAAATTTGGACGGAAGTGATGCAGTTGAGACTGCAGCTCCAGCTAAAGCAAAAGCAGCTCCAAAGTCTGAAGAGTTAAGTGAAGAACAGAAGACAGAAAAACTAGGTTTACTGAAATCTATTGTTGGTGAAGGTTCAAGTGATCAAAAAGATGATTTGAAAGAAATCAGCGGTGTTGGACCAGTATATGAAGAGAAATTAAATTCAATCGGCATATTTACTTTCGAGCAGGTATCAAAACTTACTCCTGAGTCGATTAAGGCCATTGAAGAATTAACGAAATATTTCCCTGGAAAAATCGAACGTGAAGATTGGGTTTCTCAGGCTAAAAACTTAATGGACAAATAACTATGCAGTTTTTACAAAAGCGAATGAATATAATTAACGGTTTGATGCTAGTTGCAGCAGGTACGTTAGTGGGCTGTTCAGCTGGTGGAAACAAGCCAGGGTATGAGTATGCTCCAAACATGTACGAATCTGAAGCTTACGAAGCCTATACGCAGGTTGGAGAAATGAAGTACAATCCGAATGGCATGACCATGCGTACTCCTGTTGCTGGGGCGGTAGCTCAAGGACAAATGGGGTATACCATGTATGCTGAGGGGTATGAGGCTTCTGCAAGCTGGACGAACCCAGTTGCACCAACCGAAGCGAATGTAGCTGAAGGTATGCGTTTGTATAATATACAGTGCCAGCATTGCCACGGTAAGAAAGGTAAAAATGACGGCGGTGTAATTAAGAGTGGCCAGTATCCACCACCACCATGGGATGGATATCAGTCTGAAACGATTAAGAACTTACCTGACGGTAAAGCATATCATTCCATCACTTTCGGAAAAGGAAACATGGGTGCACATGGTAACGTGTTATCTCCAAACGAACGTTGGAAGGTGTTGCATTATGTTAGAAGCTTAAGTCTTGGTGATGATTTTGTTTACGCAGCGGAAGGAACTGAAGACAAAGAAGTGGCTTCAGCTACTGCTAAGTCGTTTGACGGATTTGAATTGGTTGATATAGGACCAGATTTAGATATGATAAATGCAGCCATGCGAAATGTACATTTCAATGGCATGCAATACAAAAAGTTCGAGGAACTAAGCAAACCACATTTAGACAAGGTTGCGGCGTTTATGACTAGCAATCCTGACTTAAAGGCACTTGTAGTTGGTCACGTTGCTTCCGACATGAACATTCCTGGTTTTGGTGAATTAAGTTTAATTAGAGCTAAAACAGTTTGTGATTATCTAGAATCAAAAGGAGTATCGAGAGATCGATTAAGCCCAAAAGGTAAAGGATCAACAATGCCAATCGACACGAATGACGACAAGATTGGGAAGTTGATTAATAGACGAGTAGAAATTTATTTCATTAAATAATCAGAATAGTAAATAACATGGGACACCATCACATATCTGAGGTAAACGACGAAAAGTATATTTTCACAGGCCGATCAAAAGCAATTGTTGGTTTAGTGTTTGTAGTTGGATTAATTCTGACATTTATTGGAGTGAATCAAATCAAACATGAAGATGCGCATGCAAATGACGCGGCTCATGTGGAGGAGCACGCTGCAACAAATCAAGAGCTGCCGGTACACACCGTCGGCATGCAAGAGCATGAGGCACACGGTGACGAAGCACATGCACAAGAGCACACAGACCATGCTGAAGAATCACACGCTGAAAGCACTGAAGCACATGGTGAAGAGCATGCAGCTGAGCATGGTAGCCATCACGGACCATCGTGGTTGGCTAGATTATGGGCAAACTTATTACTAAATGCATATTACTTTATGTTGTTTGCAGTAGGGGCCTTGTTTTTCTTAGCCGTAAACTACGCTGCTAATGCAGGGTGGTCTACATTGTTAAAACGCGTAATTGAATCAATAACCTCATACATTCCAATTGGAATATTAACACTTGGTCTTGTGATCTACTTTGGTAAGGAACACTTATACCATTGGGTGGTGTATTTAAATCAAGGTTTAGATGCCGGACAACCAGGTTATGATAAAATACTTGCCGGAAAAGACTGGTTTTTATCATCAGGATGGTTACTAATCGGGGTACCAACAATCATGATAATTTGGTGGATCTTCCGAATCGTTTTGGTTCGACTTTCACATAAAGAGGACGAACAAGGTGGCCTTTCTTTCTTCAAGAAAAGTGTAACATATTCTGCTATATTCTTAGTTGTATTTGCATTTAGCTTTTCTGTTTTAAGTTGGCTAGTGATGATGAGTATTGATCCACATTGGTACAGTACTATGTATTCGGTATACAACTTTGCGATTGCCTTTGTTACCTCTCTAACGGTTATTTGCTTCTTTACGCTTTACCTAAAGTCAAAAGGGTATATGGAAGTTGTTTCTGATGAAGTAATTCATGATTTGGGTAAATTTATGTTTGCCTTCAGTATATTTTGGGGATACATTTTTGTTTGTCAGTTCCTATTGATTTGGTATGCAAACATCACAGAAGAAAGTATCTACTTTGCACAGCGTTTAACGCCTAACTTCAAATGGTTCTTCCGAAGTAATATCATTATGTGTTTTGCACTTCCATTCTTGATTTTGATGATGCGTAACGCAAAGCGACACCCAAAGGTATTATTGGTTGCAGGGTCTATGATTCTTTTAGGACACTGGCTGGATTTATTCATTATGATTATGCCAGGTACTGTTGGACAAACTGCTAAAATTGGAACACTTGAAGTTGGATTGACCATGGCGTTTGCAGGGTTATTTATTTTCTGGGTTCTAAACAACTTATCGAAACGTAACTTATACGCTAAGAATCACCCGTATTTGCTGGAATCAGCGAATCACGACGTTGGAGTATAAGCACCTATAAAACATTATCTAAGCCTCATTTACAATTTGTAAATGAGGCTTTTTTTTGTGACCTGGTTGATTGAAGGATTGAAGGATTGAAGGCTGCCAATTTTCAATTATTAATCATTAATTATTAATTGTCAATTGACAATTGTCAATAGCCCAACAAACCGATTATCTTTGCGCGCTTATTCATAAAGTCAACATGCTTACAGCTTCAAACATATCTTTACGTTTCGGGAAACGAGTTCTTTTCGATGAGGTGAATGCTAAGTTTACAGAAGGGAATTGTTATGGTATTATTGGTGCAAATGGTGCTGGTAAATCCACCTTCCTGAAAATTCTTTCTGGTGAGATAGAATCTACCACAGGAGATGTATCTATATCTCCAGGAATGCGAATGGCTGTCCTTAAGCAAGATCACTTTGAGTTTGATGAGTTTCAGGTATTAGAAACCGTAATCATGGGTCATAAACAACTGTATGACATCATGAAGGAGAAAGAGGCTATTTATGCAAAGGAAGACTTCAGTGATGAAGACGGAATTAAAGCATCTGAACTAGAGGAAAAGTTTGGAGAAATGAATGGCTGGATGGCTGAAAGTGAAGCAGGAGAGATGCTTAATTCTTTGGGTGTTCCTGAAGAATATCATTATCAGAACATGGAAGACCTCAGCAATAACTTGAAAGTAAGAGTATTGCTGGCGCAAGCCTTGTTTGGTAATCCAGATATCTTATTGCTTGATGAGCCAACAAACGATTTGGATGTGATGACGATTTCTTGGCTTGAAAATTTCCTTGCCGAGTCTAAAAACATTGTGATTGTTGTTTCTCACGATAGACACTTCTTAGATGCTGTATGTACGCACACAGCTGATATTGATTTCAGTAAGATCAAAGTGTATGCAGGTAGTTATACTTTCTGGTATGAATCTAGTCAGTTAGCTTTAAGACAACAACAACAAGCCAATAAGAAGGCTGAAGATAGAAAAAAGGAACTTCAACAGTTTATAGAACGTTTTAGTGCAAACGTTAAGAAGTCTAAACAGGCGACGTCAAGAAAGAAGATGTTGGAAAAGTTGAATGTTGAAGATATTCAGCCATCCAGTAGAAGATATCCTGGGATATTGTTTGATCAAGAGCGTGGCGCAGGAGATCAGATTCTAAACGTATCTGACTTGAGTTACAAGAACTTCTTTGAAAACGTATCGTTCAATGTCTATAAAGGGGAGAAAATTGCTATTATTTCTAGGAATAGTTTAGCGATTACTAATTTCTACAGAATCTTAAACGAAGAAATTAAGCCAACAAAAGGTAACATTGAATGGGGTATAACGATTCAAAAGGCCTACTTGCCGAACGAAAACGAAGGTTACTTTAACGGCGACCTAAATTTGATTGATTGGTTACGTCAGTACTCAGCGGAAAAGGATGAAACGTTTGTTCGTGGGTTCTTAGGTAAAATGTTGTTTAGCGGTGAAGAAGTGTTTAAGAAGAGTAATGTGTTAAGTGGTGGAGAAAAGGTACGTTGTATGATTTCTAAACTAATGCTTGCGCAACCAAACATGCTTATACTAGATGAACCAACCAATCACCTAGACCTAGAAGCAATTACAGCTTTTAACGAAGGGCTAATAAATTTTAAAGGAACAGTATTATTTACCTCGCATGACCACACTTTTGTGCAGTCTATAGCCGATAGAATAATTGAAATTACGCCAACTGGTGTGATAGACAAAAAGACAGATTTCGACACGTACATAGAAGATGACCAACTGCGTGAGCGAAGAGAAAAAATGTATCAGAATTAATATTTAAATAATGAAAAAACTATTTTTAGGGTTAGTAGCATCCATGATGGCGTTAACGTCATGTAACAGTGGTGGGAGTGCATCAGGAGACATCGAATTGATAGATCTTAACGACAGCATGTCTTATGCTTTAGGGTGTTTAATCAGCGACAACAACAGCAAGAACTTTGGAGACGATATTGATATCAATATTTTTATGGAAGGAATTCGTCAACACAGCGATTCTACTGGTGATTTGCTTATTCCATTTGACGAAGCTGAAATGATTTTGCAATCGTATGCGTATAAGAAGTCAAATGCAAAAGCAGAAACCAATATGGCGGTTGGACAGGCATTTTTAGCCGACAACAAAACCAAAGAAGGTGTTACTACTTTGCCAAGCGGATTGCAGTACAAAATTGTTACTGAAGGTACAGGCGCTAAGCCATCTTTAGAAGATTCAGTTGTATGTCATTACACGGGAACATTCATCGATGGAAAAGTATTCGATAGCTCAGTTGAACGCGGATTGCCTGCAACGTTTGCCGTTAATGGTGTGATTAAAGGATGGCAAGAAATTGTTCCGATGATGCCTACAGGTTCTAAATGGATGGTATATGTACCATCTGATTTGGCTTACGGTGCTAGAGACAATCAAGGTATGCCTGCTAACTCAACGCTAATTTTTGAGATTGAGTTGTTAGAAATCGTTGGAAAATAGAGGGAACGAATTTTCGTTTTCATTCTGGAGTGATTTTTGTTTCATCCAGGTTAAATAAATAATACAAAATGAAAAAAACAATTTTAATCGTTGCCGTAGCGGCCTTTGTTGTGCTAACGTCAATGAAATTATCATCAAATAAAACAATGCAAGGACAAACAGAAATTGACGCATTATCGTATGCTTTAGGCATCAATGTTGGAAACAATCTTAAATCAAGTGGATTTGAGTCAGTTAATCCAGATGAATTTATCAAAGGATTAAAAGAAGCAATGGCCGGAGATGTTTCAGAAGAAACATTAGCAACGACCAATGCAGCTATCCAAAACTACATGCAAGAAATTGAAGCCGAAAAAGCTAAGGAGTTAGGTAAACTAGGCGCAGAATTTTTAGCTGCTAATGCTAAGAAGGAAGGTGTGGTAACATTACCGAGCGGACTTCAATACAAAGTGATTACAGCTGGAACTGGTGCTAAGGCAGTAGATGGTGATCAAGTTACAACACACTACACCGGAAAATTTATAGACGGAAAAGTGTTTGATAGCTCTGTTAGCAGAGGCGAACCTGCTACATTCGGTGTTAATCAAGTAATTAAAGGATGGACAGAAGCGTTAAAACTAATGCCAGAAGGGTCTAAGTGGGAATTATACATTCCTTACGACTTGGCTTATGGTGCTCAAGGTCGACCACCACAAATTCCTCAATACTCTATGCTAATATTCGAAATCGAATTATTAGACGTGGTTGGGAAGTAATTCACAACAATGGAATAATCAGGAGGAGCATCAAATTGGTGCTCCTTTTTTGTTTTACGGAAAATTGATAATTGACAGTTGATAATTGAGAACGTTACTTCTTTCAATCATTCCGACATTCAGTAATCCAGACATTCAATCCTTCAACCCTTCAGACATTCAACCCTTCAAATACGTATTATTTCAAAATAAATACGTATGTATTATCAGTTAGGTGTCATGATACGTAGTGTTTTGGGGTATTTTTGTCTGTATTACAGTTCGATGTCTTGTTATTGGAACTTATATCCTTTTTTGGGAATATTAGCGCTCCTATCTTTGTGCTGTTCGAAGTTACTACTACTACTAAATATTCGGACACTACTTAAAATTATTATTTATTATGAAAAGAAAATTATTCGCTCTTGCTACTCTAGGAGTAGTTTTTGCTTTCAACGCTAACGCTCAAGATGATGCTGACGCTGATCACACTGTTGCTATCTCTATCCCTGAAGTTGCTATCTTAGATTTAGAAGGTTCTACTTCTGTATCTCTTGCTGTTGACGCTCCAACTGAAGCTGGTGAGGCTGTTGACTTCTCTAACGCTACTAACAGCGCTGTGTGGGTTAACTACTCTTCTATTGTTGGTGCTTCTGAAACTTCTAGAACTGTTGCTGCTAAAATTTCTAACAACTCTGTTCCTAGTGGAATGTTGTTAAAAGTTACTGCTGGTGCTGACGCTGGTAACGGTGATGGTACTATGGGATCTACTGCAGGTCAAATTACTTTGACTTCTACTGATCAAACTGTTATCTCTGGTATTGGTAGTGCTTATACTGCTGACGGTTCTTCTAACGGTCACAACTTAACTTACGCTTTAGAGTTAGATCCTACTGCTGGTTCTTACGCTCAAATCGATTTCGATGAAGACGTAACGTTAACTATCACTTACACAATATCTAACCTTTAATATCTTCTAGTTACTTTAACGTAACTAGCTAACATAAATTTAATACTAGGTCGCCTCATACGAGGCGACCTTTTTTTATGACC
>ERZ1048872.319-NODE-319-length-55983-cov-12.416857_pt1 | contig 55983 bp, 53 predicted proteins | sample MGYA00383100_ERZ1048872 | MGnify/ENA primary metagenome ERZ1048872 (study PRJEB29581, sample SAMEA5548370) | metagenome | biome: marine; feature: coastal; material: water | depth 50 m | study: Short-term variability in the microbial, nano- and picoplankton...
GCTTTGGTTGCGAAGACGCTGCGGCCGCCACCGGCACAAAATACGACAGTGCGACGATCTTCCTGAAAGTAGTCGCGATAATAAGGGCTCGCGGGACTTGCCCAAAACTCCAACATACCGCGTGCGCAGTGAATTGCGCCCGGAATTGTCCCAAGGTCAATGGTTTCCTGTATTTCCCGAATATCGATGAGCAGTAAATCCTTGTTGCTTGCCATCTCGGCTTTAAGTTGGTCGACGCTGAGATTTTCAATATCGGCTTTTTCTTTCTCCGCAAGCTCAAAAATATTAACAATAGGCATGGTGTTGTCTCTCTCTGGAATAACGACGGATAAGTTGGTTGTCCAACAAACGGTTTCATATACTACGAATGTTTTAAGTTTTACTCAAATGAGCAAGATATTTCGCCTGTAGCGCTTGCTGGAAAGGTTGTCTTCTCAGAGGTAAGTTATTGTCCCATTAATGTAAATGAAACTGTTTGGAGCAATCTATGATGGATGACTATTCAAAGTTTGACGCGATTGAGTTGGCAGCTTTAGTCAAAAATAAAGACGTTACTGCGAGCGAGGTTATCGAGGCTGCGATAAGACGCGCTGAGGCTTTGAATCCTGACCTGAATGCGATAGTGACACCGATGTTTGAGGCGGCTTTAGAAGAGGCGAAGGTCTGTGATGCGTCTCCCAATAGTTCACCGTTGGCCGGAGTGCCATTTTTAATCAAAGATCTAACGATGGTGAAAGGCGTTAGATGCACGATGGGCAGTCGGCTCTATGAAGGCTTTGTGCCAGATCACGATGCAGAAATTGTAAAGCGATACCGGCAAGCGGGCTTAATCATCATGGGAAAATCAAATACACCCGAAGTTGGACTTGCAGCGACGACCGAATCCGTCATGTTGGGCAATTGTAAGAATCCGTGGGATCTAACGAGAACACCTGGGGGTTCCAGTGGTGGGGCTGCTGCGGCTGTTGCGGCAGGAATTTTACCTGCGGCGCATGCAAGCGATGGTGGGGGGTCTATAAGGATTCCAGCATCTTGTTGTGGGCTTGTCGGACTTAAACCAACTCGGGGTCGCACACCGCTCGGGCCTGACGTAGGTGAAGGGTGGGGAAGTATGGCAACGACCCATGTTGTCAGTCGAACGGTCCGAGACAGTGCGCTGATGCTTGACGTGACCCATGGCCCAGCACCGGGAGATCCATATCATGCGCCTCACTTTGAAGGTTCATACCTTGACGTTATAAAAACTGCACCTCGGCAGTTGCGTATCGGGCTAGATATGTCGCCAGCGTCTGGTGTTGGGTCAGCAGACGCCGAGTGTGTTGATGCAATTGCTGCGACCGTTTCGTTAGTGGAAGGGTTAGGACACCGCGTTGAAGCCATACAGCTGGGTCTCAATGAAGCGTTATTTTCTGCTGCTACGCATATTCTGGTTTGTGCAAATGCTGCGAACGCGCTACAAACCCGTGCTCAGGCGTTAGGTCACGAATCGCTATCGTTGGATTTTATCGAAACTAATACGATGAATGCTGCCAACCTTGGCAAGACATTCAGCGCTGAAGAGTACGCTAAAGCTGTTTCCGTGATCCATGCAGCTGGAAGGCAAGTAGAAAAGCAATTTCAGCAATATGATTTGATCTTGAGCCCAACCCTGCTGCAGCCGCCGGTCCCACTTGGTTTTATGGCGACAAATAACGGAGATCAGGAGGAGTATAGTCGTAATATTCAGCAATTCTGGGGTTACACGCATCTCTACAATGCGACAGGAAACCCAGCGGTATCCTTGCCTTTGCACTGGAGCAAAGACGATTTGCCGGTGGGCGTTCAATTTGCCGCAGCTTTTGGTAACGAAGCTTTGCTGCTCCAAATCTCTGCTCAACTTGAGCAGGCCAGCCCCTGGAAAGACCGGCGCCCGGTGCTTTAACAGTCGTTGGTGCCTCGGTCATATGGGGACTGGTGTATTAAAGCGTCCAACCTTTTTGTGCCAGTCAAGATTGGCAGTCGGTAGAATGAGACTTTGGTGAGGGGCAGGTTTTAATCATCAGGATCACGCTAGTGCCAATCATCATCAGTATGCCGCCTGCTAGTTTCAGGCGGATATCGTCAACCGCGAAAAAAATTGAAGCACCGCCGGCGCCCAGCATCGAAATGATCGCGACGTATTTTGTACGAAGGTTGATGCAGTGGTGAGTTTCCCAGTTGAGAATAATGGGGCCAAAAAGTTTGCTGTTGAGCAGCCAGGCATGCCATTTCTCTGAGGACCTGGCGAAGAACCAAGCTGATAGCAGCAAAAATGGGGTGCCCGGTAATATCGGTAACACAAAACCTAATAGCGCGAGTGCAAGGAAAAAGAATCCCAGTGGTTTCAGAAAAGATTCTTTCATAAATAGTGAGCTCTTGTGCGTAACAAGCAAAGCCGCATTTAGTAAAAATTACCTTTAGTGTCGATCTTTTCGGCGCCGGTATCATTGCGCACCTGCGCGAGTTCCTTGCGAGCCATTCGTGTCATAAAGCCGCTATCCTGACCGAGCGTGACCATGTGAAATCCCTGTTCGAGATATCTTTTTGTGTATTCGACGCTACCTGTATGAATCCCCGCTCCAATGCCGTGTTTCTTTGCCGTTTCGAAAATTTTCGTCACTGTTTGGACGTGCAATGGATCGTTATTGTCGCCGGTAGGTGCCAAACCAAGTGCATACGCCAGATCGGATGGTCCGATATAAACGCCATCGACACCAGGTGTTGACATAATGTCATCAAGATTTTGCAAAGCTTCTTCGGTCTCAATCATCACGATGCAGGCCAATTCTGAATTTGCTTCCTGAGCGTAGCCAGCGCCGGCATAAACCGACGCTCTGAGCGGGCCAAAAGAACGGTTTCCCTCGGGTGGATAACGACAAGCGGCGACTGCGCGCTCGGCTTCCTCGCGATTATTCACCATGGGAACAACGACGCCATAAGCGCCTGCATCGAGCGCCTTCATGATTTCGTAGGGTTCGTTCCATGGCACTCGCACGAGTGGGGTGGTGTCAGTCGTTGAGATTGCGGGAAGCATAATTTTAATGTCGTTGTAATCAAGCATGCCGTGTTGCATGTCGAGACAAACCCAATCGAATCCTGCATTGGCCATAGCCTCTGCAGAAAAGCTTGAATCTAGACCAAGCCACGCACCGATCGTTTGTTTATTGGCTCTGATAGCGCGTAGAAAATGGTTTGGTCGCATGAGGCTCTCCCAGATTGAAAAAATCGAATGAAATCAGACAGTGATGATTGTTGTCGGATGTTGTGTTGATTGAGTGACCTTCATGGAACCACAAGCAACCGCGCAGGTTCAAGTTCTTGCTGGCGAATTGATCAAGGATAGGCTGGTTTTCGAATCACGATTGTTGCGCGAGTTTAAATAATACGCTGGATACGAAACCTTTTGCCGAGCGTTCCGAGCATTTTTAGGAGAGATATTTTCATTCCCTAGTGTTTATGTCACTGTGGGTGATCAATAATGATTGTCGCCATGGGGTAGAGTGAGATGCGCGGAATTGATGTTTTTATGGAAAGCTTGGCGCTGCATGGTGTCGACACCATGTTCGGGAATCCTGGCACAACTGAAAACCCGCTGCTGGATAACCTGATAGACCACCCGGCGTTCAAGTATTACGTGACGCTGCATGAGGGTGTCGCCGTTGGGGCTGCGGGATTTTATGCCCAGGCCAGTGGCAAAACCGGCTTAGTTAACCTCCATGTGGCACCGGGGCTCGGCAATGCGTTGGGCATGATGTATGGCGCCCTTAAGTCCAGATCACCGATGATTGTGACCGCTGGTCAACAAGACACCCGAATGCGACTCAGAGAACCCCTATTGTCACACGATTTAGTCGCGATGGCGGCGCCAGTGACCAAATGGAGCGCGGAGCCCAGAGACGCCGATGAAGTGAGTGAGGTGATGAGGCGGGCCTTTCAGATTGCCAACGAAGAACCGAAAGGACCAGTCTTTGTGGCGTTGCCGATCAACGTGATGGTTCAGGAAACCGAACTGAAGGCCCGGACTTCGGGCGAATACCTTCGTGCTACTCAAGCGGAACAACAGGGTGTCGCCCAGATAGTGCAAATGCTGTTGGCATCGACGAACCCAGCGATCGTGGTGGGTGATGACGTTGCAGCGACAGGCTCTGTCCAGTTGATGGTGTCGCTTGCAGAACGAACCGGGGCGCATGTCTATCACGAGGGTTTGAGGGCCCAAAACGCTTTTCCCGGAAAGGATATTCACAACCAGGGCCGTTTGCCATTTGAAGCGGCGGGTATTCGACGATTGCTAGCTGCACATGATTTGATTTTGATGACTGATAGCCCTGAATTTGAGGAAGTGTGGTTCGATCAAGGCGGCTTAATGCCCGAAGGCGCAAAAACGATTCAACTGTGTTCAGCGGCGTCAAGGGCTGCTTTCAAGTTCCCTGTGACAATGTCGCTGCTGGGTGATTTAAAGACGAGCATTGACAGCATACTCAGACTCCTTCAGACAACCGCAGGCAAAGCTTATGAAGCAGAATCGGTTGCTCGAAACGAAGCGCTGAAAGATAGACAGCTTGCTAATATCGCCGCGTCGCAGGCTCGCCTGAAATCCCAGTGGGACTTTCAGCCGATGACGCCGGCGCGAGCGATTTTGGAAATCTCGTCATCCATTCCAGAGGGAACGATCGTGGTAGACGAGTCGATCACTGCTTCAGTTGAAATTGCCGCCGGGTTTGAGTTTTCCTGTCCGGGTGATTACTTTGGTGGTCGAGGGGGTGGTATTGGCCAGGGCATCCCGGGTGCCCTCGGGGTGAAGGTTGCGCACATGGACAGGCCGGTGCTTTGTACCTCCGGTGATGGCTCGGCGATGTATAGTATCCAGGCGTTATGGACAGCCGCTCATCATGAGCTTGCGATCGTGTTTGTGATATTCTCTAACAAGGAATACAGAGTGCTGAAGCACAATATTGATATTTATCGAAACCGCTTTGGTCAAACGTCGAACAAACCTTATCCGCATATGGATCTGACTCATCCAATTCTCGGTTTTGCAGAAATGGCAAAGGGCATGGGGCTTGACGCAGAAGTGATTGACGACGCTAACGATTTGTCCAGGGCAGTCAAGCGCGGATTCGATTCTGGTAAGCCGTATTTGATAGAAGTCGCGGTATCCGGAAAGCAATAACCATCACCATCACCTAAGCATTCACCTGAGAAAGGCAAGGAGCCACTTTGTCGCGACCCATCTATTATGGTTATTGGCTGATCGTTGCGGCATTTATCGCGCAATTCGTATCGGTCGGAGCACAGAGCTATGTCGTTGGCCCATTCATGGTGCCAATGACGACCGAGCTTGGCTGGACCAGAGCTGAGTTCACGCTTCCGCGAACCATCGGCCAGGTGGTGATGGCATTTACAGGCTTTTTTATCGGCAGTCTGGTTGACCGAAAGGGTGCACGCGGATTTATGCTCGGCGGTACTGTAATTCTCACGGTTGCACTTTTTTTACTCTCAACAATTGACGCTTTGTGGCAGTGGGTGCTGCTCAACGGCATCGTGTTAACGATCGGGGCATCATTAATTGGGAATTTGGTAGTGAACGTGACGCTGGCGAAATGGTTTGTCGATTTCAGGGGGCGCGCAGTTGCGTTTGCGGCGATGGGGGTTTCGTTCGCAGGTGTTCTGCTAACACCACTAGCCACTTGGGCAATTGATTTGTACGGCTGGAGAACAGGCTGGCAGCTGTTATCGATTGGTGCGTTTATTTGCGTTGTGCCAACGGCGATGGCGATGCGTCGCTCCCCCGAAGACCATAACTTAAACCCTGATGGCAAGAGCGACGATCAGGTTAGCCAAGGGTTCGCGCAGAAAGCCGAGGATGACTTTAACAACTCAATGACGCGTGCTCAGGCGTTGCGCAGCCTGACCTTTTATTGGCTGGTGATTGCCTTTGGTATGTTCGGCATTACTATTCAAGTCATGTTAATTCAGACAGTTCCTTTTATGACTGATGCAGGTTACGACAGAACTACTGCGGCGCTGATGATCACGATAGCCTCGGTGCCTGCGCTTGTGTCAAAGCCGATATGGGGTTGGTTGATTGATGGACTGCAACCCAAGCCGCTTGCTTCAATCAGTGCAGCAATTACCGGTGGTTCACTGTTCGTTATTGTCTATGGCGCGCAGGTTGCTAGTCTGCCTATTCTGGTGACGGGTTTTGCTGTGCTTGGGTTTGGCTGGGGTGGCATGATCCCGTTACAGGAAGTGATCTGGGCGTCTTATTTCGGTAGACGTTATCTAGGTGGTGTGCGCAGTGCTGCGATGCCATTTAGCATCATGCTGACCGCGGGTGCGCCTCTGGCGACGTCATACTATTACGACGTATTTGGCGACTATAACGGTGCTATTTTAGTCGTTGCAGGGGCGAACATGCTCAGCGCAGTACTGATATTGTTCCTCAAAAAACCAAACTAAAAACAAGTCTCATTGGCTTGCCAGAGATTCGAAAATGAAGGCGACGGCATGCGTTAAGATGCTGTTGATATCGATGATGACTTCGAACCTTTCGTTGCCTGTTCTGGGGGCGAGTGATCGACCGAGCAAGCAAAGCTGGGATGATGCCAAATTAGCAGAAGCCGTTGATTATGCGAAGAAACAGCACGCTAGTAGCTTGTTGGTGATTCAGCGCGGAAAAGTAATGGTCGATGTTGAATGGGACATCAAAGCAGGTTCCCGTCACTGAGCAATGTCTTTCGGACGTAGTCGCGATGGCCGTATCATTGAAGACGTTGCTTCGATCCAAAAAAGTGTGGTGTCTATTTTAATTGGCGTGTCTGACTATCTTCCAAGCGGGTGGTCAGGTGCGGCTCCAAAGCCAGAGGTTAAAATGACTGCAAACCTTCACCCCCGCGAGAATAATTGATAGCCAACAACTCGCGTTGCCAAGAAAAATCTCTCTGGGCGACCAAACTCACTGACCGAAGATTAATTCGGAAACACCATTGCTAGCGTCGACGTCAGAAGTTTGATGGGACAGTTGATCTCTCAGCCAGAGAATTAAGTCAGACCACATGGTATCGATTTCCTTTTTCGAGGGCATGATGCCTGCAGACTTTAATTCAACGGTAACAATAGGCACATCTAGGTCAATCCCAGCATAGTTGCCTAGCGAACCAGGAAATACGCCTAGATCGCGCAAATACAAACCGCCAAGTTTGTCCGGTGCTGTTGGTGGGCCATCGTAGTCGACTAAGTGATAGGGTGCGTGCATTGAAATGATGACATCAGGATTGAATGCGTCAATTTGATTTACCAGCCATTTAGTTTCTGGTTCGCTTGCAGCGGTTAAACCCGGATGACGCCGAGGATTGCTGTGCGTTTTGTTTCGCCAATGTGCGATAGCATGCGTTGCCCAATCTTTTGTCGGAAAGTTTCTGTTGAGATCGACACCGTTGTGATTTTGCCGCTGTGATTTTTTCCGCAGCAGTCCATCAGGGTTCATAGCGGGTATGAACCGCCAGTGAAAGAGTCCCGAATGGTGCTTGTTCAAGATACGCATCCACTTAAACAAAATGGAAACAGAAGAAAACTCATCTCCGTGAATACCGCCAATAACGAGTACTCGCCCTAGCGGCGGTTTGTCTTTGAGCGGAGAAAAGTCCCGGTACGCCAGCGACCGGCCCTCGACGCTGAGGTTCGAATGAATCAGGTTCTGTTGTAAGCAGTCATCAACACTTACGCTGCCAAGCTTTGCGCCAATTTCCTCACAAAGCTGAATCGAAGCAGACCGTTCTTTGTCTGGCTGAGCAGGCGCCTCTTGTAGCTCGCGAAAAGTCTCATCCTCGCGGGGTATGTCGCGTGTCTGCTCTTGAGGCGTCTCTTGTGGCGGCGTCTCTTGTTTCGGTAGCAGCTTCGGCGTTTCACTGGTCACGTTAGGCGTGCTGGATTTTTTGACTGGCGCTACCTCGATTGGACTTTCTGCCTGCTCTGGTGTTGAGGAGCAGGACGCAATTATGGACAGTAAAAAAATCTTGATGACCAGTCGAAAAAGCTTGTTTGCCTCATACATGTGAATCAACCATTTCCTTCGTAGAGAATTTTCCACTCACCGTTATCAATGCGGCGCCATAGAAGTTGCTTCCAACCGCGCCAGCTAAAATCGCTGCTCTGATAGTCCTGATAGAATCGACTTGAAACTAGGTTTTCTTCGCCAGGATAGGCAATGATGCTAAGTTGGCTGAGTTTTATTCGGATATTTTGTTTTGCCTTGTTGATTCTCTTTTTGTAGGTTTTCCACTGCGTAAGGTTCCTTCTAGAATCGGTGAAATCTGGATGGTAATGATTGAGGTAAGCATCGTTGTCGTTAGCTGACCAATCTTTTTTCCAAGCGTTCAGTGTCCCGATCAAATCGTGCTCAGGTTGAGGCGCTTCAGGCGGTAGCCACTCTAGTTTTTCTGAAAGCACAAACGTACTCTCTCCGATGTTGATGTACTTGTTGAGTTCGTCAAGGATGTTATTGGATATCACAACGCAGCCATCGCTATCTAATAAAGGTCGTTCGGTTACCCCTTTGGGTAAGCCATGTAACCAAATGCCGTGCCCAGTGCGCTTCATAATTTGATCCCATTTATTGGGATAGTTCAGTGGGTATGCGCCTGTGCCATATTTGTCTGTTAGTTGATCGTCGTTCAGGAAGGAAATGATTTTGTAGATCCCAACGGGTGTTTTTAGGTCTCCTTCAATTTCTTTGCCAAAACCTGCCTTGCCGATAGATATGGGTGTGGTGGTTAATGTGAGATAGCTGCCAGTTTCTGTTCTCTCTAGCAAATGCAATTTACCGCCACCCAACTCAGCCCAAAACAAATAGGGTGAGTCTTGCTTGTCGAGTATCAAACCAACGGGAATTCCACGATTCGTTGAAAGTGTTGTGCTGACACCTGACAAAAGCTGAGTGGACCCAGCAGATTGGGCCTGCGCTTCGCTTACCTGAAGGAACAGAAACAGCGCCGCGAGCACAGGGTAGCGGAGCCAGCATTGTGTGCCGGTAATAAGAGATAGCTGTTTTTTTAAAAACAATTTGCAGACCTTTTGTTTACGGTCAGTTTTAGGTGCGGTATTAAGCCATTGCCGGTGTAAATGCACAAGATTAGCGGAGGAAAGGCGCCTATATCTTTGTTAAGTCGCTTTCTCAGCGTTTTTTGTTAAACCAAAGGATAAAAAGGCGTGTTTCGTTTGCAGGGAATCTCGCAGCAACGGCGCTAGTCGAAACCGTCGAATACATGAGGCAAACAAGTATTTTGAGATGCGATCGTTTAGTCATCAAGGGTTGGAATGTGACCCGCCGTCAAGCAAAACACTGCCTAATTAGATCAGATTTGTGAATCCTGTTGAATTACCAGAGAAAAGCGGGCTTGAATCTGTGTGAAAGTGTCAGTAGCCTGTCGCTCCCTTTCATGATGAACACGAAAATGAACCTAGACAGCAGCACATCAGATTCAGCGCATAATGCCTCTCCGGTATTCGAGTGTATTCTCTACGAAGTCAGAGAATCACTCGCGCTCATCACGATTAATCGTCCAGAAAAACACAATGCCATTTCATTACTAACGCTGAGTGAGTTACAGGCAGCGGTTGCGCTCGCCGCTGCTGACGAGGCGGTACGTGTGATTGGTATTACCGGGGCGGGTGGCAAATCCTTTGCATCGGGTTCTGATCTAAATGAGGTCATGCATCGGGATTTAAAAAAAGCGCTGGAACCGATCGTTCAGGGACTAGCACAGCAACTCGAAGAACTTCCAAAGTCGACTATCGCTGCGATCGACGGGATCTGCATGGGGGGTGGTCTCGAAATTGCGCTCGGCTGTGATATGCGTATTTGTGCAAAAGGCAGTCGCTTTGGCACGCCGGAAGGAAAGCTTGGCATTATCCCCGGAGGTGGGGCAACCGTGCGACTTCCAAGAATTGTTGGTCGCGGTTGGGCAATGGAAATGATGTTGATGGGTGAGCCAATAAGTGCAGAGCAAGCTTTGCAAATTGGCTTGGTTACCTGTGTGACTGAGTCAGAGGATTTGATGGCAGAGTTAGAGCGACGTGCGGCTCATCTGGCAACTTTTGCGCCGTTTGTTCCTCAGTTTATGAAACTGATGGTGCACAAGGGTATGGAGGGTAGCAAGGAGGCAGCCTTGACGATGGAGAAAATAGGGCAGGGAGCTTTGTTGCAAACCGAGGATAAAAATGAAGGAATAGACGCGTTTCTGACGAAGCGTCAGCCAGAATTCAAAGGCAAATAGTTCAGGCGCTGCTTTCGATCAGCTCCATCAGGTTGTCGACCCACAACGGATTATCATTCAGGCAGGGAATCAACGTCAGTGATTCGCCGCCGTGAGATTTGAAAGTTTCTGCCCCTTGAAGTTCGATCTCTTCCAACGTCTCCAGGCAATCACTCACAAATGCCGGACAAAGCACCAACAGCTTTTTCACTCCGGCGTTGGCTAACTCAATCAACGTGTCATTCGTGCTGGGTTCAAGCCAGCGAGCGCGCCCAAGGCGAGATTGAAAAGCAACGGTGTACTGCTCTGGCTCTAGTCCAGCTTCATTGACAAAGCACTCGGTGGTCTTGAGTACCTGATGGCGGTAGCAGGTGGCATGTGCGGCAGAAGACACACTGCAACAATTTTCCTGGTTCAGGCAGTGATTGCCCGTTGGATCAGTGCCGGTGAGATGCGATTCGGGCAGGCCGTGATAGCTGAATAATACATGATCAAAATGCGACGGATCCTCTGTCCACGGTTGGGCGCTTTTGACCAAGGCTTCGATGTAGCCTGGTTGATCATAGAATGGCTCGATAGCCTTCAGACTGATAGCAAGTTGGTGTTTTTTGATAACACGTTCGGTCTCCGCGATCGTGGTTTTGATCGTACTCTCGGCATAGTGTGGGTAAAGCGGTACGAGCAGAATTTCATCAATGTTCGGTAGATCGCAGATCTCTAGCACTTGCGACTCAATACTCGGGTTGCCATAGCGCATCGCCATTCTAACAGGGGTCTTAGTTCTCTCCTGAACGGCTTTCAACAACTTCATGGATAAGACGATAAGCGGTGACCCCTCGCTGGTCCAGATACTTTGGTAGGCGTGCGCGGAAGCTTTTGGCCGAAACGGAAGAACGAATAAGCCGACGATCAAGCGTCGAAGTATCCAAGGCAATTGGATCACATAGGGATCCATTAGAAACTCATTCAAATAACGTCTGACTGACGATACATCTGTATTGTTTGGAGAGCCCAAATTAACGAGCAGTACAGCTTGGTTGCTTTTCGTTTTCATCAGTTTTCTGTCAGCCTTTCATTCGTTCATTTTTTGGGTCGTAAAATCCACCAAGTCTGATGTCGATTGGATATCGCTCGCAGGCCACTTCAATCTCAAACTTTCTGTTTGCAAAAAAACTACCGTTGATGCCTTCCGGGTGTTCCAACAAAGCAATTCCAAGACTTTTGTCGACCCGAAAGCCCCAGGCGCCAGAAGTGGTCAAGCCGATCATTTGGTCGTCGCAGAAGATAGGTTCATCGTGAATCAGCAGAGGTGCATCATCTGTTGTCAATGCGATCGATACAAGCCTTTTTGATTGCCTGCCTTTTTTCCCGAGTAGTGCTTGCTTGCCGATGAAAGTGTCTTTTGTCATATCAACAGCGAATCCCAAACCAGACTGATAGGGATTAATAGCGTCATGAATATCGTGACCCCAGTGCTTGAATGATTTTTCTATTCGACATGCGTTCATTGCATGAAATCCTGCATAGCCAAGGCGAAGATCTTGCCCGGCAGTTTGGATGCGCTTAAAAATATCCTTCGCATCAGCACGGTCGAAGTAGAGTTCATAACCCAATTCACCAACGTAGCTTAAACGGTTTGCCCGGAGTGCCTTACCGTCCACATCAAACGAACGGGAATGATAGTACGGCAAAGCGCCGTCACCGGTATCGTGTTGCGAAATTTGAGACAATAGTTTCCTAGAGTTTGGACCCATGATACCCAGCATTGATACTCGGTCAGTGATGTTTTCGACGATGACATCCCGACTGACGGTGTGCTTTTTCAGCCATTGATAATCTCTAAGTTCCGAAGCGCAGGCGCTAACGATCATAAATTCATTCTCAGCGATGCGCGTAATCGTGACGTCGGCCTCGATGCCGCCTCTGTCATTCAGCCATTGTGTATAAACAATTTGTCCTGGCGTTACATCCAAATTGTTCGACGAAATATAGTTTAGGGCAGCTAGCGCCTCCGACCCTCTGATGCTATATACGGGATAAGACGCCATGTCGATCAATGCAACATCATTTTGAATGGATTGGCATTCCTCGTAACAACCAGCAAACCAATTGGGTTTGCCGTATGTGTACTGATATTCAGGGCTTATGCCTTTGGCATACCAGTTGGGTCTTTCCCAGCCACCCAGCTCACCCATGACTGCGTTTTTTGCCAAGAACTCTTTGTGTAGCGGTCCGTGTCTGATGCCTCTGGCGGTCTCATACTGTCGATTTGGCCAATGCATTGCGTACAGCAGTCCAAGCGATTCTTTAGTGCGTTCATACAAGTATGGTTTTTCGCTTTGGAATGGAAAAGTTCGTCGAATATCAACGTCCCAGAGGTCCATCGGTGGATGCCCTAGCTTTATCCAGTCCGCAAGTACTTTACCTGCGCCGCCTGCAGATTGAATGCCTATGGAGTTGAATCCGCAGGCGACGAACAGGTTTTTCAGTTCGGGCGTTTCCCCCAACAAATACCGGTCATCAGGCGTAAAGCTTTCCGGACCATTAAAAAACAAGCTCACACCGGCCGTTTCAAGAGCGGGGTATCGATTCAGTGCGGTTTCAAAGATCGGCTCAAAATGCTCAAAATCGTCGGGAAGAGAATCAAACTCAAAGTGTTCCGGGATCCCATCCATGGCCCATGGTTTAGCAACGGGTTCGAAGGCGCCTAGCAAAAGCTTCCCAGTGTCAACCTTGTAATATGCATGCTCATCAGGCACGCGTAGTGTAGGGCGCATCTGTCGTAACGCCTCAATCGGCTCGGTAACCAGATAAAAGTGTTCAGCTGCTTGAAGCGGTATGGAAACGTTGTGTTTTGCGCCAAAATCCCGCGCCCACATACCTGAGGCAATAACCACCTTCTGTGCCTTAATCGATTCGCCATTTTGTGTACGGACGCCGATGACTTTGTTGCTCTCAGTTAACAGCCCCTCAACCGTTTCGTTTTCTAGAATGAGTGCGCCGCCTTTGCGGGCTCCGCGCGCCAACGCCATGGTAGTATCAACCGGATTAGTCTGACCGTCGCCCGCAAGATACACGCCACCCGCGATGGCATCAGTGTTAATGTCGGGCCATTGCTGCCTTACAAATGCAGTATCTATAACTTTGCAATCAACCCCAAAGGCATTAGCCATGGTTGCTTGTCGTTTAAGTTCTTCGAGTCGTTCACCGTTTAATGCGAGCGTCAGCGAGCCAGTTTGCGTATAGCCCGTAGATTGGCCAGTTTCATCCTCAAGGTCCTTAAACAACTGCGCCGTATATTGGGCAAGTCGGGTCATATTCAGCGTCGCACGCAGTTGACCTACGAGGCCTGCGGCATGCCATGTGGTGCCGCTGGTTAATTGTTTCCGCTCAAGTAAAACGACATCTTTAATACCCAATTTAGTCAAATGGTAGGCGATTGAGCAGCCAACAATTCCGCCGCCAATAATAAGTACTTCGGTTGACTGGGGTAGCTGGCTCATTGCGTTTTCCTGTTTGCCTAACTTATGCTAAGGAATATCATCGTATCATCGTTTGTATTAGGGCATACAGCGGAGGCTGGTCTAGATAACGAACGCAATATCAGGAGATATCTATGGAACTTGGAATCTGCGTTGCATCGCACATAAACGACATTAGTTACGTCGTACGAGCGGAAGAGTTGGGATATAGTCATGCTTGGATGGCCGATAGTCAGATGCTTTGGTCTGATTGTTATGCAACGCTCGCGCTCGTGGCGTCCCAGACCAAACGCATTAAACTTGGCACCGGTGTCGCTGTTGCGAGTACGCGACCAGCACCTGTTAATGCTGCTGGTATCGCCACCATTAATGCTATCGCGCCGGGACGAACCTTTTTTGGTGTTGGTGCCGGCAATACGGCGATGAGGGTGATGGGGCAGCCACCCCAGCGTATCAAAGAGTTCGATCGTTACCTGACGGAAGTCGCACCGCTACTACGGGGTCAGGAAGCAATGAGCGGCGTAACCGATACCGACAGTGGCGTACCAATACGGCATATCATGTCTGACAAGGGTTTCGTCAACTTCGAAGACAAGATTCCAATATACGTGTCCGGTTTTGGGCCCAGATCTCTGGGCTTAGCAGGGAAGCATGGCGATGGAGCCGTACTTGCTTTCGCTGCAAACTCGGGGGGTATGGAAGCCATGTGGTCGATGATCGAGAAGGGTGCTCAGGATACGGGACGAACACTCTTGCGAGACGAATTTTACACCACCGCACTAACGACAATGGTGGTGCTTGACAAAGGTGAAGCAGTTGATTCAGATCGAGTGAAGCACGAGTGTGGTGCCTTTGCGATGGCTGCTGTCCATTATGCTTACGATCAACTGCGCAATTTTGGTCATCAGCCGCCAAATTATTTGGCGGGGATATGGCCAGAGTATACGGAGATGATGGCTCAGATACCTGAAGAACGGAGACATCAGCGGATTCATGCGGGTCACAATTGCTGGGTGTTACCTGAAGAAGAAAAATTTGTGACTAAAGAAGTTATCCAGGCAAGTTGTCTGGTCGGTACGCAAGATCAAATCCTTGCACAACTTAACGAACTGAATGAGGCCGGATTAAATCAGGTCATGCTGCTGCCACCTTTCGATCCGAGATTTGAGGTAATTGAACGGGTCGCCAGAGATATTATTCCGCATTTGACTGAGCGTGAAAATTAACCAGCGAGCGCATGCGGCTGACTATTGCGCTCGGCGTCGCCAGAATGCCGCAAAGCCGAAGCCCACGAATAGCACGGCAATGAAATAGACAGAAGGCAGTACGGCGATATCTACTCTGTTCAGCACTGTGGCGGCGATCAAAAATGCAACGGCAAGGTTTCGGATCGAGCCTTCAATGGCGATTGTTGCGGAATCCGTTGGCGTCATGCCAATCAGTCTTGAAGCCCAATACCCAGATACCAGAGCAGTGAAACAAAGGCCTAGAGACCACGGAAGTGCCTCGGCAATGCCAACTTCTAAACTATTCCAACTTTCAAACAAGATCAGAATGAGGGTAAGGTACAACGATATTTGGGTGTACTTCTGTAAACGCTTGGTGTGCTGCACTACGAAGTCTTCTTTGTAGTGCAGCCAAATCATACCGATACCGACAGGTAGGACCACAAGTATCAATAGGCGTGCCAATGTGTCCAATACAGGCAGTTTTACCGAGCCGGAAAGCTCGGGTGCTAGATATCCGAATGCCCAGAAAAACAAAGGAACTGTGACGAAGGATAAAATACTGGAGATTGATGTTAGTAGCACAGACAGAGCGATATCAGCGCGGGCAATCAATACCAATATATTAGAGAACCCGCCGCTTGGACATGCAGCAATTAATAGTATTCCCATCAAGAGTGGTTCGGATAAAGGGAGCTCAAAACTCAGTACTACCAGCACAAGACAAATGGCAAGTAGGGGAAACGTAAACGTATGGATCAAAGTACCGATGACGGGAATCCGGGGATTTCTCAGGAATGCAATGAAATGCCCGAGGCGGAGCTCGATGCCAATAGCCACCATCGCTAGTAACATTACGAGAGGCAGGAGATGTTCCTGAGCGCTAATTGCACCAAGCATATTTCAAGACCTATTCAAGCTGGCACCACTGGTATTAGCGCTTGTTCGCGCATCAGTCGATGATACTACCCCGTTTAGAGGCTTCCTTGCTCTCTGGTCAGAATCTGCCGAGGGTGCAGTCCGGCCGCCATATGATGCCTCTGCTGAACCTCAATGCCAAGGTGTGATTTGACTTAAGCACAACCAATCAGGCATACAGAGTGCTAAATAGTAGTTATTGCAACGAGGTCAACCGATGAAAGATGTGCAAACCGGGGGTTGTCGCTGCGGAGCATCGCGGTATGAAATTACGGGAAAGCCAGTAACGCAACTCATGTGTTTTTGCAGTGACTGCAGAAGCTTTTCAGGGTCAGATGCCTTTGCCGCCTATATCGTGAAGCAGGTAGACTTTTCACCCACCGAGGGAAATCCGAAGTTTTACGCAACCGTGGCGCGCTCTGAACGAACTGTAAAGCGCTACTTTTGTGACACCTGCGGGTCGAGCCTTTGGGCTCAGCTCGAAATTGGATTGGTGAGTGTTGCGGGTGGTTCGCTCGATGATGTTGGCTTGTTCCAGCCGGAAAGGACTAATTTAGCCGATGAAGCGCCTTCGTGGGCACGCATACCCGAAAACTTTGGGGCAGATTAAATGACAATTAAAATTGAAGAAATCACACCAAACATTGGTGCGGAAGTTAAAGGTATAGACCTTGCAAATCTTGATGAGCAAACCTTCAGTGAAATTGAAGTAGCTTTCGCAAAACATCATGTGCTTGTCTTTCGCGATCAGGATCTATCACGCGATCAACACAAAGCCTTCGGGCGACGTTTTGGTGATATTCATATTCACCCGTCTAAACGAAATGGCCTCGGTAAACAGGGCGATGAAGAACTCTTTATTATCGACATCCAGCCAGACGCGAAACAAGCCAATGGCGAGGCTTGGCATGCTGATGTGACATGTGAAGAAATACCGCCTCTCGCGTCACTCTTGTATGTGTCAAAAATCCCTGAGAATGGTGGTGGCGACACAATGTTTACGAATATGTGCGAGGCCTACAACGAATTATCTCCTGCGATGAAAGACTTCCTCTTGGATAAAACCGCGTTTCATGACGGCGAAATTGATTTAGCGAACTATGGCATTAGGCTAAAAGTTGGTCAGAGTTATCCCAAAGCGAGCCATCCAGTCATTGTTAAACACCCGGTAACGGGTCAGGCGATTCTTTACGTCAATAAGAGTTTCACGTCACATATTGAGCAATTAAAGAAATGGGAAAGTGACGCTGTGCTAAACGGGCTCTATGATTTTATAGAGCGTAATTTGAGGACCCAGTGCAGAGTCAAATGGACAACCAATACATTGGTGATTTGGGATAATCGAAGCGTTCAGCATCAGGCAATTCGCGACTATGTTGGTTATGCGAGATATGGAGAGCGCGTCTCGATTGTACCAAAGGAAAAGCCCATTGCTTACTCCCAGCAGTGCCCAAAGTAGCAAGCTAGGCGCTGAAAATTGCGTTAATTGCGGATAACTCATGCATTTTACCCTGCAGGAGACGCTTGCTCATGATCGCCCGGCGCCTCGAGATGAAACGTGAGCTTGATGCGACGAATCAGGCGCATCATTGCGCTTTGCCTGTTACCATAATAAAGACAACTGGATGATAGATTTTCGCCAAAGAGCAGAGACCTTTCGATTGCTTGCACCATTTTCACAGTGAAAATTTTTTGCCTTAAGGGTCGGGCGGACGCTCAAAGTGGCGGTACCGTAGTGCTGAATACGAGATGTGTCGAATGTTGATAGACGTTATTTCGGGGAATAAGACATGAGTTGTTGCGACAACGACTGTGCTGCGGATGCATTGAGAGACTCTCAGAGAGGTACGTTGCAAGCCGTGCTTGTGATTAACGCTGTGATGTTTGTTGTCATTTTAATTGCAGCGTATTTTGCCAAGTCCACTGCGCTTTATGCAGACAGCCTAGACAACTTGGGCGATGCGATGACGTACGGTCTAAGTTTGCTTGTCGTCGCAAGCGGAGTTGTTGCTAAAGCTAAGGTCGCGCTATTTAAAGGGCTGCTCATTCTGCTGGCGGCGCTATTGGTGACAGGGCAAATCGCCTATAAATTTGTTGAACCTGAGTTACCCATTTTTAATTTGATGGGCGCTTTTAGTCTCCTCGCGTTAGCGGCAAATTCACTGTGTCTGGCATTGCTTTGGCGTCATCGTAATGCTGATATCAATATGAATTCGGTTTGGGAATGTTCGCGTAACGACATAGCTGCCAACCTTTCGGTTTTTGTTGCAGCTGGCGGGGTTTGGTTATTGGATGCTGGTTGGCCAGATATTCTGGTGGCAATCGTGCTTGTGGGGATGTTGCTAAGATCTTCATCTAGAGTTATTTCAAAGTCGATTGCGGAGCTGCGAATCGCCGTTTAGCAGTGCTGTTTAAATCAATATTTTGACAGTTCATAACGCCTGATCGGCAGCGAATGATGCCTTGCAGATTAATTCATAAATGGAGCTAAGCGAGATAAAGGGATGAATGATGAATTGTTATAGTTGCCGTGATCAGGCGCTAAAGCCGATAAAACTTGCCCAAGGTCTCCCGGCTCGGCAGTGTGACAAGTGTGGTGGCACCCATATCGATTTGCTTAACTATCGATCATGGCGCGATAGTGGTCAGAGTCTAGATCAAAATATGCCCTCTAAGAACGTTGCCCCTGCTGATAATTCAAAAGCACTGGCGTGCCAGAAATGTTCACGGATTATGCTGAAATACCGCATCGCAACTGATTTTGAGAACCACATCGATCTGTGTACAACTTGCGACGATGCTTGGCTCGACGGCGGTGAGTGGCAATTACTTCAGTATTTGGAACTGCACAATAAACTTGCGCACATTATGACCGAGCCCTGGCAGCGTAATCTACATAGAGAGACGGCTGAAGAAAATTTCAATGACCACTACCTGGATCTTTTAGGCGAGGTCGACTTGCGAAAAGTTAAAGAGGTGTCTGAGTGGCTTAAGCATCATCCAAAGCGTGATGAATTATTCGATTACATGCGGGTTCAATCGCAATAGCGACAGTGATAAACCGCTGATGCCAGTCTGGTATCGTTGTGTATCTCGCGCGAGGGAAGTGCCCGTCTGCTAAGCCAGAGAGACCGTCGAAGCCAGGCAATAAAATACATCGGAGCAAATTAAGCGTTTGCTAATTGCTCTACCATGGCGTCACGCATTTTGAATTTTTGGATTTTGCCCGTTACTGTCATGGGAAATTCATCGACAAAACGCACGATTGCCGGCACTTTGAAGTGGGTTATCTGATCTCGGCAATAAGCTCTAACTTCCTCTTCGTTGAGGCTTTCGTTTTGTCTTAGCTGAACCCAGGCGCAAACGATTTCACCATAGCGCTCATCAGGAATACCAAAAACCTGCACCTCCTGAATGCTTGGGTGGGTATACAAAAACTCCTCTACTTCCCTCGGGTAGACATTTTCACCACCGCGAATAATCATATCCTTAATTCGGCCGACGATCTGGACATACCCTTCTTCGTCCATTTCCGCGAGGTCTCCCGAGTGCAGCCAGCCATTGGAGTCAATCGTTTCGCTCGTTTTCTCCTCGTCCTCCCAGTATCCCTGCATGACGGAATAACCTCGGCAGCAAAGCTCTCCCTTGTCTCCTAAAGCTACGACACGGCCGCTTTCGTCAACAATTTTTATTTCTTGATAGGGTCCGACCCGGCCAACAGTACCGCACCGTTTTTCTGCAGGTGCATCAATGTCAGTCATATGATTTACAGGACTTGTCTCTGTTTGACCGTACATGATGGTAATTTCGCTCATGTTGAGTTTATCGATCACTTGATGCATGAGTTCGAGTGGGCAAGGGGCTCCGGCCATAACACCTGTTCTAAGCGTTGAAAGATCGTAATCAGAAACATGCGGCAGATCAGTTTCAGCGACAAACATGGTAGGCACACCGTGCAAAGCAGTACATTTTTCTTCCACGACAGTCGCGAGAACTACGTCCGGATCGAAACCTTCGTCTGGAAAAACTGCGCAAGCACCATGAGTCATGCAGGCAAGATTCCCCATCACCATGCCAAAACAATGGTAGAGAGGAACCGGAATACAAAGCCGGTCGTTGGAAGAAAAGCGCATGCCGGCGCCTACCTGCAAACCGTTGTTCAAGATGTTGAAGTGACTGAGTGTCGCACCCTTAGGGCTACCAGTGGTTCCGCTGGTAAATTGTATGTTAATGGCATCATCAGCTTGAAGTGTTGGCGCAATTTCGGCTATGCGAGCAAAATGTGTATCGTCACCCATCTGGCAAACGCTGTCGAAATTGAACATTCCGGGGGACACGGTCTCACCCATGCGAATAATGGTCGTAAGATGCGGCAGTTTCTCCGATTTAAGTTCCCCTGGTTTGCAGTTTGCTAACTCTGGTGCCATCTGCTGCAGCATTCGTAGATATTCGCTGGTCTTGAATTGCTCTGCTGTCACAATCGTTTTACATTTGACCTTGTTGAGTACGTACTCGAGTTCATAGGGGCGATAAGCCGGATTGATGCAGACCATAATTGCACCGATCTTTGCAGTGGCAAATTGCGTAAGGCACCATTCGACACGATTGGGAGACCATATTCCGACACGGTCTCCGGGCTCGACACCCAAGCTGATAAGCCCAGCGGCAAGTGCATCGATCCTAGATTTGTACTCGGAGAACGTCCAACGAATAGCCTGGTGGCGAACAACTAGCGCTTCCTTGTCAGGATAGGTCGCTGCAATTCGCTCGACACAAGCCCCTATCGTCTCGTAGAGCAAGGGTTCACTTGCCTGACCGCACAGATAGCTTTGACCTTTCGGCAAATTGTTCATAAGTGTCTCCTATTCAGCATATTTAACGTCCTGCCTCTTTCTCGTTACGGCGGCTAATTCAAGCAAAAGCCGTGGGTTTTGGGGAAACGTCATCGTTTGCGATGAGTGCGTTAAGCAATCGTTCGTTCATTTCAGCTTGGAGTGCTGGTGAACCTGTTAGATTATCCATTTCCTCAGGGTCGTTGTTGAGATCAAAGAGCTCGGTGCCCGCATAACCCTGATAGACGGTCAGCCGAGTTTCTTCTGTGATCAGTGTTCTCATTCTTAATGGCGTGCCAACACGAAGGATATCATTAAGCTGATCTTCTTCGATTAGTATCTCATCCCGAATCGTTTCAGCAGGATTCGTTAACAGTTTGCTGGCGTCATACCCTTGCATGCCGTGAAATGCTTTGAGACCTGCCTGAGCGAGTAGTGTGGGGCCAAGATCAAGTGATGAGATTAAACTTTGAGAAACCCCGGCGGCCATGGCAGGTACATCGATGAGTAGTGGGACTCTTGTGCAACCTTCATAGTGCATGGCCCCTTTGAGCATCACACCATGATCGCCAAACATATCGCCGTGATCGCTGGTAAACACGACGATGGTGTTTTTTCGCAGATCTAAAGCATCAAGCTCGCTGAGAATCTTGCCGATACTGTCATCAATCATTGAGATCATGCCATATTCTTTTGCGGCCATCTCACGAAGTTCAGTTTCCGTTGGTGCGAACATATTCACACCTCGACGAAGACCCGACGCCCCTTGCCTGATGGCTCTTTGATAGTGGGGCGCTGAGTCGTTGTGTTTGTCGCCATAGGTGCCCGGCATGACATAGTCGTCGGGGGAATACATATCGAAGTATTTTCCCGGGGGTGTGAAAGGGTGGTGCGGGTCGGGGTAGGAAACGACTGCCATGAAGGGTGTTTCCGGTTCCTTAGCGCGCGCTTGGAGGAAATTTGTCGTGACATTGGTAATGTAACTTGTCGGATATAGTTCCTCCGGCGTAGATGTTTTCCAGACCATGTGTGATGGTGATTCGTACGCCTTGCTGACTGAATCACCCTGAATCGTAGAAGGATCAATCCCCTGTTGCAGCAACCATTGATAATAATGGCCGCCGCATTGGTCGGAGTGTGCCACCACGAGATCAGTCTCACCAAAGCCGTAAAAGTCGTCTGGCATTTGGACATTTTCTTCCCTGTGGCGTTTGAGATCTTCGTATCGATCCCAGCCTGCAGGATAGTGACTGAGGTCGATTGCATCTCCTGGCTGCAACTGGTCGGTCTGTTTTCTGGCCACCGATGCCATGATGTTCATATTCTGTAAATGGCACTTACCGAGGTGCGCAGTGTGATACCCAGCGCGCTTGAAGACTCTCGGAAAAGTCTCTACTCGCCAGTCGAGCGCGATACCGTTGTACCGAGTGCCATGTAGAGACGGCATACGACCTGTAAAGATTGAAGCGCGATTTGGCATGCAAATAGGATTTGCGACATGGGCACGATCAAACCTCATCGACCTGTTCGCGAGAGCGTCAAGGTTGGGTGTCTTTACTGTGGGGTTTCCGCCGAACCCGGTATGATCGGGCCGATGTTGATCGGTCATGATGAGCAGGACATTCGGGGAAGTATTTGCAGTCATAAAATTGCCCGCATGAATTGAGAATCTGTTAGTCGATATCTCGTTATATCATGATCAACCTTTACTGAAAATTGCTTCTGCTCTTTATGCCTAGAATGAGTCCGCTTGATATGAGCAAGCAGTTTGAAATCTAAGCTTTGAAATCTAAACAATGAACAGCGAGTAGAAAGAGAAAGAGGTTTTTATGAGTAAACGAGACTCTCCAGTGGTGACACACCGGCTCGCCATTTCGAACGATATTCCGAACATTATGCAGCTTATGCGTTTGGCCATCGCAGAGAACATGCGGCCGTTCCTTTCAACAGCTGAAATTGAAGCTGCACAGGAGACCATGGGGGTTGATCGCTCACTGATAAGCGATGGTACCTATTTTGTGATTGAGACAGTGAAAGCAGGTGAGAAAGTAATGATCGGTTGCGGCGGATGGGGTAAGCGCAGAACGCTATATGGCGGCGATCACACTGTAGGGCGCGATGATCGTTTGAGTGATCCGGCGACTGAAGCGGCGCGAATCCGCGCAATGTATACACATCCGGAGTGGACGCGTAAGGGAATAGGCTCGCTGTTGCTCGACCTTGGAGAGGCGGCTGCTCGTGTTGAAGGATTTAAAACGATTGAATTGGGCGCGACGGTTCCAGGAGAGCCGCTCTACCTTGCCCGAGGGTATGTCGAGCTTGAGCGTGAAACGGCCATCGCTGCAAACGGTGCCCATAATGTCGTGATCAAAATGGTTAAAAAGCTATGATCTTCAGGATCCTGAATAAGGCTAATACTTGTTTATCTCCTGTGATTGGCTTTCGTTGGTCTCTTTTGATCGTAGGATCTGTTTTTCGAAGCGGCATGTCGTATGCAACCTCGACAGCGTCAACGTTTCGCGCTTGCTGTCCGTGGCTTTATCGAACGACCAGACGAGACTTGAGCGCTTTTCGTGCGTGCTGATCGAGTCCCGCTGCATCTAGGTAACCCTCATATGAGCCAAAATGGTCGAGCACTTCTTGCAAAGCAGCCGCCAGGTATTCCTCTCTCACACCGGCAATGATCCGCAAGCTTTTTTCATCGGCATCTTCACCAAATCTTTCAAGGAAGCGCGGTAGCATGTATTCGAAAAGCTCCTCGGCAGAATTGGTCAATAGATAGTCGGAGACGATGTCTGTCATAGAGACGCCGAGCGCTCGTTGAATCATCGCGGCACCAAAACCGGTTCTATCTTTGCCTGCAGAACAGTGCAAAAGGAATCCGTTTTCAACCTCCATCAGCTCCTTAAACAGCTTTCGGTAGGAAGCTACGTGATCTCGCGCAATTTCCCGAGTGATTTCCCGCATGAATGTAACGCGGTCAAGATGAGTTTGGTTTGGATCCTGAAAACTTGACATCAATTGTGGTGAGCTTCCGGGCGCGATAGGAATATGAACTCGGACACTGAACGGTTCAGTTGTCGGTGTTGGCCCATTTTCTACCTCGTCGTCGCGACGTAAATCACAGATAACGCCAATATCGAGATCAGCGAATGCCGCATGTGCATGCTCAGGTATATTGGCGAGTGAACCGCAACGAAACAGCTTGCCTCTTTTAACTAAGCCACCGTCTTCAGTGGCATAGCCGCCAAAGTCGCGAAAGTTCATTGCGCCTTCTAGCGGGATAAATCGATTTTGGTCGCTTATTGAGTTCATGGTTGATCCGTTGTCGTGTCTGTTGCTGTTTCGCTTGTTTTCGTTTTAAGTTTTCCGATTGATTATCCGATGCCATATGGATCTTTTCCTCGACGAATTTCATTCGATGAGTCGATCGTGAACTTGGAGAGAGCGGCATAGAAGGCTCTCTCAAGTCACGCGATAGTGGCTCGAAACAATAAAATGTTGCTAGCGAAATTTAGCGACAAGGTCGGCGACTTTATCAAGATGATTTAGCACCTTGGCCGGCTCGGATTGCGGCAGTGTAAAAATAATGTCAGAAAAACCCTGTGCCAGTTTGCCGGTCACACCTTCTTCATCAAGTGGCGCACCAAACAACGCGATTGCGATCTCGCTGACCTCTCTACCTCTGTTGTCACAGGCATCCTTTAGATTTTGCATGCCGTTTCTACCAGATCCGCCAATGGGCATCCAGCCATCACAAAATTCAGCGACACGATCGAATGCCCATTTGGAATTTGCACCCAGCCAAATCGGTGGCCCGCCTGCCTGTACCGGCTTTGGCCAAGACCAGATTGGATCGAAGTTGACGTGCTCGCCGTGAAACTCTGCTTCGTCGTTATTCCAGATCTCTTTCATTGCCAGAATTCTTTCACGCAAGATTTTCCATCGGGTGTTAAAGCTAGTGCCGTGGTTTTCCATTTCCTCAACGTTCCAACCTGCACCGATACCTAGCACAAAGCGACCTTCTGAGATGACGTCGAGCGAGGCACATTCTTTGGCAAGGGTGATTGGATCACGCTCGGTCACCAAGCAAATGCCCGTCCCTATCTTGATTCTGTCGGTCACCGCGGCGGCCGCAGCGAGGGCGACAAAAGGATCGTGACTACGCCAGTACCAATCTGGCAAGTCGGTGCCGCCGGGAAATGGTGTGGCTCGTGATGTCGGTATATGCGTGTGCTCAGGAAAAAAGAGAGAGTCGAGACCGCGCTCCTCAACTGCTTTTGCCACATCGATCGGCTGTATTGTGGTATCGGTTGGGAATATCGTTACCCCGAAGTTTGCCATCATCTTGCTCCCTGCTTTGTGCATTTTAGTTGATAAAATTAACGATCACTGTATCACCTGTGCCTTTATCTTGTCGTCTTCCATAGCGTCTAGACAAGAAGCGACGTATCCTGACGGCAGTTGGTATATTTTCAATCGAATATTGTAGTAATGGTGTTTTAACGGTGATGAACTATGGCACGTCTATCCAAAGCAGTTCAAATTTTTGAGTGGTTTCCCGGTGCTAGCAGAGGTTTTGTTGCGATACTCACCTGCATTTTACTGACAGCGTGTAGTGAAAAAGACGCCGTCGTTGATACACAAATTGAGAAAGCGGCTGAAACTAAGGTCCCATTTGAATTTGTCGAAGCGACAATCGAGGATGTTCACGATGCTCTGCAACTGAGGCAGGTAACTTGTGTCGACATCGTCTCAGGCTATCTCGATAGGATAAACGCCTACGACAAAAAGAATGGTTTGAACGCTGTCATCTTCAATAATCCTCGGGCAATTTTGCGAGCAACAGAAATTGATGAAGCACTGCTCGCGGGTAAGAATTTGGGAGCGCTATATTGTGTGCCGGTTCTACTCAAAGATAATTTTGATACACACGATATGCCCACGAGCGGCGGTTCTGTTGCTTTAAAAAAAAGTACACCACCGAACGACGCTTTCTTGGTGAAGAAATTGCGTGAGGCCGATGCAATCGTGATTGCAAAAACCAATATGGCAGAGTGGGCATTCAGCGCAAAGCAAACATTGAGTTCGTCTTATGGCCGAACCGCGAATGCCTATGACACGACGCGCGTGCCAGCCGGTTCAAGTGGTGGCACTGCTTCAGCTGTTGCGGCCAGTTTTGGTGTGGTAGGTATAGGTAGCGATACCGGTAATTCCATTCGTGGGCCTTCTTCGCATCTCGGGTTATTTGGTATTCGCTCTTCCATGGGGCTGGTGAGTAGAGACGGAGTAATACCGTTAGCTTTTGATAGGGATGTGACGGGTCCGATGACTAGGACGGTCACTGATGCAGCAAAGGTTTTGAGTGTCGTCGCTGGACGAGATGATGCAGACCCTTACACAGCGTATCGACCCCGACAGAAAGGCGTCGACTATACTGAGTTTCTCGATCGACAAGCGCTCAAAGGTAAACGAATCGGCGTGCTTAGAGCACTGGTGCAGTCCAGCGATGCGGATCCTGAAGTTGTCGAGGTGTTTAATCGCGCCGTTGTCGAGTTGGCAGCAGCAGGGGCGATTATTGTGGAAGACTTCAAGATCACGAATCTTAACAGCCATATGAATGCCAACAATTTTTGCGTGCGTTTTCGGTATGACATGTATCGGTATCTAGCGTCTTTAGGCAATAACGCGCCTATTAACGATGTCATGGAAGTGTTAAAAAGCGGTGAGTTTGACCCTTACATAGAAGAGCGGCTAAGTTTTTTTGGGGCAAATCCCAAGGATGTCCATCCAAAAGACCTGGAAACCTCTTGTCCGGATTATCTCGAGCATGCGGGTCGACAGGCATTTATGAAAGATGTCGTGGCCTCGATGGATTCGGCCGCAGGTGGTAGCGGCGTTGACGTTTTTGTCTACCCAAGTTGGTCTTATCCACCGGCGCACATTGATAACGCGATCGAGGAATATCGGGGCGACAATAGCCAGAAAATCGCGCCTGCGACTGGCTTGCCCGCGGTGACGGTGCCAATGGGGGTAACGCGAGGTACCCTGCCCGCAGGACTTCAGATTGTTGGTAAGCTCGATTCAGACGGCATGCTCATAGGCATGGCCTATGCCTATGAACAGCAAACACAACATCGCACAGTACCATTAGGATATCCTCCGCTGTAGGTCAGGTGGTAGGTGCCGCGCGCAATGAAAAATTAATTCAGTGGTTGAAATATGTCAGAAAAAAAATTCGGTAACGGTGACGCTTCTTTTCAGGCTGCGGGCGGCCAAGCGGGCATACTGAAACTTGTAGAAGCTTTCTATCGCGTGATGCAAGAGCGAGCAGATGCAAGCGTCATTAGAGAAATGCACCCGGACGATCTGACCGTGTCGATTGATAAGTTAGCCAGATTTTTGTGCGGTTGGATGGGTGGGCCGAAGTTGTATTCAGAAAAGTATGGTGGCATTGCGATACCACCGGCGCACGCACATTTGCCGATTGGAGAGGCGGAGAAAGACGCCTGGTTAATCTGCATGGCTTGCGCGCTTGATGAGCAAAATTACGCGCCAGAATTTAAAAAGTATTTGATGATTCAGCTCGCGGTGCCTGCCGGCCGAATCGTTACGCTTCAGCAAAATATGCAAAAGTGATACTTTTCGGTGATTTTGTCTGGGCATAATCGTGCGCTGTAAAGTACAAGTCTAAATGTTCCTGGCTGGTCTGCGATATTTCGCATCCTGTCTTTGTGATGTGTACCTGTGCTTTATTCGCTGTTAATCTCGCGGTAATTTTGTGTTGCCGATGATTTAATATGGGTCTGAACGACCAAAATCGAGCGAATCGGAAGGTTCACGCATATAATGTTGTTATGCCGGCGCTCTCGAGGTACTCGAAATCGGCCAAAACAATCAGCATCAGGAAATTTTTAATGAGTGGCACATACGAGTCATTGAAACTAAACAGCGAAGATAGCAATGTAGAGCGACTGGGCACGTTTATCGCTTGGTTGGTTGCTAATAACCTGTTATCAAGCGCCCTTGAAAATAGTGCAGGTTCTTCGGTTGCCCGTTTAAGAATGCAGGATTTGACTGGCGCGGAGTTTTTGACCACCGTCATGCACGGAGAGTTCAAGGTCGAGCATCTGACGGAGAATGCCAGAAAGTTTGTTGATGAGTATTTTGTCTCTGACAGCTATGAATCAGACTTTAATGCAGCGGTGACGGCGATTAAATACGACGCGACTCAGGATGCGTTTAACAATGCTTGGTTACTGTACGATGAGGTAGCCCCTAGAATTTCCACAGCGTTTCAGCGTTTTAACAAACCCCCTTCCGTGGTCAAAACGACCATTGGTAAGATATTGCAATTCCCGGGTCGGAAGCGTTAAGCAGAAAGTAAAATAAGCGCCGCGACAACCACAGAAGCAGTAAACGGCGCGTGTTACGAGCTTTTTAAAAGCGAAAAACGGGAGTAACCAGCGTCAAATATTCATTTATTCATTGCGGCGCATCAATCGCTCGGTTTCAGACAGGGCAAGCTGCGTTGAGCAGACCGCCCGCTTCGAATCGCCGAGAGCGTAATGCAGGATGTGCGTTTAAAAAACGAGAACGCCCTTGTTTACAGCCTGGCCGGGTGAAAGTAGAAATAAAATAACACTTCGATAATTGAGATATGAAAAATGGATGAGACAAATTTAGTGACAAGAAACGACGTTGATGGTGTTGCGTATTTGATGCTAAATCGTCCCGACAAGTTAAATGCCCTTACCGTGGGCATGTTTGAAGAGTTGCGGGCACACGTTATTCAGCTAAAGAAAGACGATGATATATCCTGTGTTGTGCTTTCTGGTGCGGGTCGATGTTTTTCCGCCGGCCACGATTTGGCTGATATCGCCGGAGGCGAGCGGGTGCCTTCAAAAGGTTGGCATTCAGAGACACTGCGGATGATGGAGCTACTACCAAAGCCGGTAATTGCTGCGGTACATGGACATTGTTACACCGGAGCACTCGAGGTGGCACTCGCAGCTGATTATATTGTTGCAGCAGAAAGTGCCAAGTTTGCTGACACCCATTCAAAGTGGGCGCTCACTCCAGTGTGGGGAATGAGTCAACGGTTACCGAGAAGGGTAGGTGCCAGCACCGCTAAAAAGATGATGTTTACAGCCGCAACGCTGACTGCTAGCGAGGCACTGAGGGTTGGTCTCGCGGAATGTGTTTTCCCGGACGATACCTTCGAAGAGGAAATTCGAAAGATGTGCGCGGGTATTGTCGCTAACTCCGCTTTCTCTCATCAGGCCAACAAAAAGTTGCTCGAGACGACCGATGGCAAAGCACTAGACGCAGGTTTGCAATGGGAGGTATTTGCCAGTGAAGGGCGTGGTCCGGACATGGAAGAACGCATCAGCGGCTTTATCAAGACATAGCTCAGTACGATCCTATGACAGAAGATCGCTGCGCAATACGCTGAAGCTGAGTTGTTACTAGCACAAGTAGAAGTTGTCCATCGGTAGCAACAGCGGAGGCGTCGATTCAACTAAATTTACCTTTGTCGATGGAATTTCCCGTACACTATTGTTTTCAACACAGAGAGATTCAACATGCAGTTTGATGATGTCCTAATGGGACGCCGCAGCATTCGCGGTTATAAACCTGATCCGGTGCCGAGAGCGCTGATTGAAGAAATTTTAGCGCTGGCGATGCGCTCACCATCTTCTATGAATACGCAACCATGGAATTTCACCGTCGTATCTGGCGAACCCTTAAATCGTATTCGTGCCGGTAACACGGAGCGTAACCTAGCCGGGGTGCCGCACTCACGTGAATTTCGTATCGGACAGGCTTTTGCTGGGCAGCATCGTGATCGTCAGGTTGGCGTTGCGAAGCAACTATTCGCGGCGATGGGCATCGAGCGTGAAGACAAAGCTGGGCGCCAGGATTGGGTGCTGCGGGGGTTTAGACAGTTTGATGCACCTGTTTGCGTCATTATCACCTACGACCGCGAACTGGCAGATAGCGATGATACGGCTTTTGATTGCGGCGCAGTCACGACAGCATTAGTAAACGCAGCTTGGTCGCGTGGTCTCGGCGCAGTAATAAATAGCCAAGGTATCATGCAGTCGCCGGTCGTGCGCGAACATGCCGGAATTGCTGAGGACCAAGTAATTATGAAAGCAGTTGCGCTGGGCTGGCCTGATGAAGATTTTCCAGCTAACGCCGTAGTTTCGGTGCGTAAAAGCGTGCAAGAAGGTGCCCGCTTTTTAGGGTTTGATGAATGATCAACAGAAGATAGAGGGTCAATGGACGGCATGGCGATTAATCCTGTGCGCACGGAAGTAAAAAGTAGTCATTGGCTTGTAGTGCTGTTGGTGCTTGCGGCGCTGGCCTCTCAGGGCGGCGCTGCGTCTACACTTGATCTAAATGATAATGTTTGGAAACCATTCGAACTACTGCAACTGACTGTCGAGCCCGGTTCGCAAGTCAGTGGCAAGTTAGCCGTAAATGCGGGTGCAGACGGTGTTGCGGCGTTCATTCCTGTTACTGTGCTTCACGGAAGTAAGCCAGGGCCAGTACTCTCTCTCGTAGCCGGTATTCACGGGTCCGAGTATGCGCCCATACTCGCTATGCAACGCTTACCTCCCCTGCTAAACCCAGCAGAGATATCGGGTACCATCATCATCGTTCACATCGCGAACCTGCCCGCATTTCAGGGCCGGACAGTATATTTCGGGCCAAGTGATCTAAAAAATCTGAATCGATCCTTTCCCGGTGATCCAACTGGCACCGTCACAGAGCGCATTGCTAACGTACTCACTCAGGCAGTGATGCTGCGTTCAGACTACTTCGTAGACATCCATGCGGGTGATGCCAACGAAAGCTTGCGGCCGTCTTATACGGCGTATTATCGCGAAGCCGGCGGAGAAAATGTTATTTCGGAATCAAAGCGAATGGCGGTCGCGTTCGGTTTACAGACGGTTGTACAATTTTCAGGGTCGTACGAAAATCTTGAAGACGCGATCTATACGAGTGCGCAAGCGGTCACGCGAGGTATCCCTGCAATTGATGTAGAGTCAGGTGAGCTTGGCTCCGTCGACGATGTCTTTACTGATCCGATCATCGAGGGCACATTAAATTTGCTCAGAGAATTAGATATGTTGGCGGGCCCATCTCGCACCTCAGATAATCCGCTGTTTGTCTCTAAGCGTGCAAGAGTATTCAGTCAGCACGAGGGCATCTGGCATGCCAGCCCGCTTGTAAACACTGGTGACTATGTGACTAAGGGGACAAAGCTGGGTTCGATCACTGATTACTTCGGAAATCAGTTGCAAACCGTTGTTGCGCCAGCATCGGGTTTGCTCCTCATACTCTTTGGGACTCCACCGGTGAATAAGGGCGATAATATTGTCGTGATCGGCGAAGTGCCTGAAGCTACCGATCAGTGAGTAGGAGAGTATAAAGTGACCCAGACGAGTTGCATTGCACCTGCCTTTTAGCGCCTGTTGCGGCTCAATGCGCGAACCTATTCACAGGGAAGTGATGTTAAGAATAGTCTCGGGTTGCACCGCAAGTTAGTGGTCAAAAGCACCCGTTAACCCGCGCTAATCCAAACCCTAGCTATTGTCGTATATTTACCGCAAGACAATAGTGAGGAAAGAAAATGTCAATTGTCATCGTGTTAATCGGTAGTCTGGTTGCCTTTCATTTGTTCAACCGGCCCTCGAAACTAGATGTTGTTCCCATACGTAGCAATTCAATACCACAGAAACTTCCTGTCGATGACAGGAGCTGGTAGGAGATACCATGATTAAACGAAGAAATTTATTGAAATCGGCGACTGCTTTGGCGGCACTTCCGCTGATTGCTGGTACTGCAAGGGCAAATACCCCTGTGAGCTTATCTGACCCTGCCGTAGTCGCACTGAAGTACGTCGAAGATGCCACCGACGCAGTTCGCACTGATAAAATGGGGTTCAAAGGGGACGGACAGCTCTGTTCGAACTGCCGTTTCTACGCGAAGACCGATGACGTTTGGGGCGGATGCGCGTTATTCCAAAACAAGCTAGTTAAGGGCGCAGGATGGTGTAACGGTTGGGTTCCGCTAGCAAACTAGTGGCCGAAAAACCCAAGACAGCGAGTCTTAAAGTGCCAAGCGTGCTGCTAATTACCGGCAGTACGATTGGCGCGGCCTTGGCGCACTCCCTAGCTGAGGAAGATGAAGTAGAGCGCATTTGGCTCACCTGGCGGTCATCTAAACCAGTCGTTAGTTCAGACAAGATTATATGCATTCAGATGGACGCTTGTGTCGAGCAAGAGGTTGCTGCGGTGTTCGATCGGGTGCAAAAGCTAGATGGCATCATCAACACGATCGGTTTGTTACACGGCGATAATGTCAATCCAGAAAAAAGCATTACTAGACTAGATCCGTCCTCGCTAGAAAAGACCCTTGCGGTCAATGTAACGCCGACACTCTTACTCGCCAAGTATGCACGGAAAGTGCTCAAGGATAGTGGTCGGTCCTGGTTTGCCTCGATATCGGGCCGGGTAGGATCGATTAGCGATAACGAGCTCGGCGGTTGGTACAGCTATCGCGCGTCGAAAGCAGCACTGAACATGGCCCTCAAAACTTTAGCCATCGAGTGGCGCTTCGCGCTGCCAAGGTGTACCGTGGCTTCTCTGCATCCGGGCACCGTCCGAAGTCCGTTGTCTGAACCCTTTACCAAGCGCGCTACACCAGAAAAGCTTTTTACACCGGCTGAAAGTGCAGCGCATCTCAAAAAAGTGCTGCTTGGCATATCGCCGGCCGAGAGTGGACGCTTTTGGTCGTGGGATGGCGCAGAAATTCCGTGGTAAATATGGTCCTCAGGCTCAATCCTTGCGTACAAATTAGAAGGTAGAGGATATCGTGAATCTCCTAACGTGTGTTAGGGCTCATGTATGTCTTCAAATGAGCAAAAAGCATACCACACGGCAAAGCAGTTGAAGCGGTGAAAGGGTATCAAACGCTGGAGTTAGCAATGAGTGTTTTCAATATATTTAAGCGCGACCCGGAAAAGAAATTGAGGAAGGAATACCATCTTAAGCTCGAAAAAGCGCTTCATGCCCAGCGAAACGGCAACATTCTCGAATATTCTTTTCTCACCTCCGAGGCAGAGGCGGTAAGAGAAAAGCTAGAAGAAGTAACCGCTCAAAATCAGGCAAATGGCCAATAAACACCCGACTGCGATTATCGGAAGCGGTATAGCAGGGGTTACCTTAGCCCGTCTCCTAACAGAATCTAACTCTGAAACAGAAATCTCGTTGTTTGAAAAGAGCCGAGGAGTTGGTGGTCGAATGGCCACCCGTTACTCAGCAGCGATGGAATACGATCACGGAGCGCAGTTTTTCACTGTACGAGGCAGTCGCTTCAAGAAGTTTCTCTCGGCGTACGAAGATGCCTACGCAGTTTGGCCAGCCGCGACAACCACGCTGTCGCCAAGCCGCAAAGCGTACTCTCGACTTTGGTACGAACCGCACTACGTGGGCACGCCCAAGATGAACTCGCTCTGCAAGAAAATTGCAGAAAATTTACACGTTCATTTGAATCAAAAGGTCGTCCAAATACATGGCGCACCCGGCCGTTGGTTTCTGGAAAGTGAAAACACCTGTTTCGGACCTTTTAGCTGGATTGTTTCAACAGCGCCTGCTCCACAAACCCAACAAATTTTTAATAATTCCGCGCTTGACGCACCCTACGACGCGGCTTTTGCACTCATGGTGCCTACGGTAAAGAGACCAGATTTTGACGGCGCAGTGGTGCAGGATTCGCCCATCGCCTGGCTAGCAGTGACCTCATCGAAACCGCAACGGGACCGATCCCAGCAAGCGGGTATAGTGGCTCACTCGCATCCGGAATGGACGGCAAGGCATCTTGAACTGCCGCCAGAAGAAGTAAAAGACAGGATGTTTGAAGCGCTCGGAGAGCTTGGAATAGAGGGTCTTGACAGAGATTCTGCCATGCTCCACCTCTGGCGCTTTGCAAGGCCACGCGCGGCTGGCGCTAAGCCGTTTTATGCTGATTCACACAAGCAGTTAGCGGCCTGCGGTGACGGGTTTGTCGGCGATACGGTCGAAAGTGCGTTTGAAAGTGCGTACGAGCTTTTCCTGAGGTTGCGGACTGGCATTGGTCGGGATGTTGTCCGCAGTGACTAGTCTTAAACCGTTCCGTGTTGTGGTACTACTGCATTCGTGAAGAGTAGTCCCATGTGGAGAGGGAAACAGGTTTTATCTCGATGGTGGTTTCTTCCGCTGCCCTACTTAAGAGCCATTGGGAAAGCGATGAGTCAGTGCCGCCAAGGTGTCGGTTCATAAGGAGATTGAGTAATTCGGTTCCGTCCTCGTTTTTCAGCACAACCGACCCCCGACCTCTAACACCTTTATAAGGCGGCTGATTAGGTGAAATATCGAAGCTGCAGAAGGGATGCTTTAACAAGGATTTAATGAGTTCACTTTTCTCATGAGAGATACAACGAATTAGTCCAGCGGAAGCGTCATAGCTGAACCAAACCGAACAAAGTAGGGGGTAATCAGCGCCACCAACAGCGATACGCATTGGTGTGACCGTTTCTGCTAAATATGCCTCGAGACGCGTTAGCGACCAAGGACCGTTTATTCGAATATCCATGCAAGCGACCATATGTCATCTGCTGCAATCTGGCTAGCATATGTAGACAAATGTTTGATTTTTATTGCGTGCGTCTGGCCTACAGAGCGGTATTCATCTCTGAAGGCCAGATGCGAGATCGCGGACATTATCGGTTCCCACACAACACATATTTTGATCCTTTTCCCCACGAGTCTCGTAAGAGTCATTGTAAACATGCAACCGAAGAGAGCGCGATTTGAAAGTCCTCGTGTGGGGACCCGTAGTTTTGCGTCATTAGCTTATGAAAACGGCAAAAAACCTTGAAATAGAGAAATTCATGGGAGACTGGTACGTAGTAGCCAACATTCCTACATATTTCGAAGCGAAGGCTTTCAATCCGGTAGAGCGGTATCGGCTTAGCAAGAGCGGTAAAATTGAAACGACCTTCGCCTTTAACGTCGGGTCTGCTGCCGGTCCGAGTAAGGAAATCAATGCGACGGGCGTAGTAAAGGACCCGGCCAATCCTGCTGTATGGGGTATGCAGTTCCTATGGCCTCTGTCTGCAGACTACAGAGTAATGTTTGTTGATGCTGACTATCAGCACACAGTAGTCGGCAGAGAAAAGCGCGATTTCCTGTGGATTATGTCTCGAGATCAACCTGTTGCCGTCGATGAGTTAGACATGCTGATAGATCTGGCCGTAGAAGAAGGGTACGAGCGGCAAAAAATTCTCCTGACAAATTGGCAAAAACCAGAACTCAGGAGAGCGGGCTAATGAAATTTTTAAGAAGATCTTTGTATCTAGCTTTATTACTTTGCTGTACGAACGCAAAGGGGATTGTTGGCACCCAGAACCTGATCGGCGTGGCGCGTGATAGCAACGAACAAGTGCTCTACATAGAGCACCACCAGTACCTCGACTCTGGCGAACATCTGATCAACTACTACTCGCCTGAACTCACTTTGCTCGTCGAGAAAAAACTTAGTTACCCGGGCTTGCCTCACCATCCGGACATCGTTCAGTCCGACATTTTGAACGACATTGAGATAACAATGCAGTCTCGCATGAGTTATCTGCAGGTTGTAAGGGAGCAGGCTGAAGAAAGTAGCAGTTGGAATTTCGAACTCACGCCGAACGTCGTCGTCGATGCCGGCTTTGATGGTTACATAAGAAATGCATGGTCAGAACTGTCACCGCGCGAGACGAAGATCGTGAGTTTCGCGGTGGCGGGTCAAAGCAGGCTGATCAAAATGAAGATACGGGACCAAGGATTTGAGAACGGCCGTCGAATATTCACGATAGAACCGAAGAATTGGTTGGTAAAAATGATTGTGCCTCGCATACGCCTCGAGTATTCATCTGAAAGACAGCTCGTTCGATATGAGGGGCTTTCAAACATCAAAGCGTTTCAGGAAAACGGCATGAGTGTCGTTGACATCCAATTTAAGCCCTGGCAAGGACAGTTACCTTCGCTCGCTTCAGATATCACGAGTGATATTTCGGATAGCCGTCTGTGATCGAAACATTTGTCGAAGGGCTCCAAGGTTCTTCGCCATATCTGCTTCTACTTATCACGGCACTTGCGTTTCTGGAATGTATGTTTGGGATTGGTCTTTTCGTCTCCGGAGCGATTTTATTGTCCGCTGCGACGTACTTATACAGCACTAACGATTTCCCGCCCACCAGCATCGTCGCCGCCGCTTTCATAGGGGCAATCGTAGGCGATCATTTGGGATATTTCATAGGCAGATCAGCGGAACCGCTGATAACAAATTCCAAGTGGGTTAAAAAGCACCACTCAGTTGCTGAGCGCATCACTGGAGGCTTGCAACGTTCTTCACTGCTCGCTATTTGCGTTGGTCGCTTGTTCCCTGTAGCTCGCTCATTAACGCCTGCGATGGCAGGTGCTGCTGGTCTCTCGCGAATTCGGTTTCACTTGTTCGATACCATCGCTTGTACTATATGGTCTGCAGGCCTTGCCTTGTTGGTTGTAGGTTTAGGCGACCTTCTGGTAGAAGGCCTGTGACGTTGCAGCCAAGGCGCCTGATATTGCCTTGCTGCAGTCACGCTTAAGAAGGTTCGACGTTCAGCGCAGCTGACGAAAATAGCGCTTCAACTCACTTCTTTGAAAAGCCAGTTGATAACATACACCTTAATACTATTCTAGTATCAGTGAGTCTAACTCGGTACCTGGTGGGTAGTTGTCAGCGATCTGATACATGCCGTCCACGGTAATTTGCGCGCCGAGCTTGATGACATCGCCTGCATCAACCTCTATCAAGCGCAGTTGTGCAATCGTGCATCGCCCTGTATTCATCGGCCCCTCAAGTGCGGTGAGGACAAGGCCATCGTCCCCAGCTTCGATACCCAACTCAGTGAGAGTTGACTTCAGCATGCCACCGTGTGCTTCGAATGTAACAGTGCCATGAAACCGCGCAGCGCCGGAAGCCTTGCCGTCAGGAGAAATAGCAAGGTCGCCGTCGGGCGAGGCCTCGAAGATAAAAGCGCCGTCTTCAGTATGTGCAGCACCATCGCTTAGAGAGGTTGATCCTCCTGCTGCTTGAACATAGCCTCTAAAGCTAGCTTTGACACCCCAGATTAATTTGCTGAAATTCATTGTGACTCCGTTTGCTAAAAACAGTAAGAATGGCGCAATCGACGAGGAATTGCATCTTCGCTCTAAAAATTCAATATTCCTGAAATTGACGTTTTGTGTACCGAGCTTTCTCACCGAACACCCGAGTTCTCGCGAGAGCCTGGACGCCAAGGTTTTTATTAATGCCGCCGGTAGGCATCGAATAAAAGTACGCGTACTAACATGGACAAAAATATTGAAGGGATTGTTTCTTGGTGACGTTGGCAAACTACATCTTGAATCATCTTTCACTCGGTGGAACACCGGATATTTGGTGAAGCAATTAGGTAAGTCATGAATGAAGTAAACAGCGATACAGGTCCTCTTAAAGCGGGTGTTACCACGATGGGAGAGCTATAACATTAATGCAGATCAGCGGATGTGATTAGGGGACAATGTAGGTATGAGAACTGTCAGCAAGCGAGAAAAATTATGAGCTGGTGATGTCAGGTATCGATAGGCAGCAAGCGCAATAATTGGGGTCGAAGTCGCATTAAAAACAAAGGCTCTGCGACGCTTCGTTATGAAACGAGAAGTGTGTTGCTTGAGTTTTTCTCTTCGAAGTGGCAACTTCTAAGGCAAAGCCAAAAGCAGTGATAGCTCATGACTACCCCAATTCCGACAGAATTCTCAGAAGAGGTGATTGCCGCTGCATCGGATGGCGCCGCGACACCGTATCGAGATTTTGTTCGCTCGAGGGAACCTTATCGGTCTCTCTATCAGGCCAACCCCGGTATGCGGCCACCGAAAACGGGTGAACAGCTGGTGTGGGGAGAGGGCAAATATTACGATACCACCGTCGCCCACAAGCATGCCTATTGGAAAGACTTCTCGCTACCGAAACCCGAAAAGGACATAGAAAAGCTTCGGCAGGACTTCCATGAATGGGGCTACTGTCTCGTTGAAGATGCACTTTCAGCGGAGCAGAATCAGCTTGTTTATCAGCGCGTGACGGACCAAGCTGAAGCAGAACGTGAACTCGGCATTGCCTATCTGTCGGAGGCGCAGCAGAATGTCTGGTCACTCGTCAACAAAGGTGATGTTTTCCATCGCTGCATGACTCACGACACCGATGCTATTCAGGCTGGTCTATTGATAGAACGATTGTTGGATGAGATGTTGGGCTCAGGCTGGCACCATTTGAGTTATATCGCCAACATTTCATTTCCGGGGTGCCATCCGCAGGGCATGCATCAGGATCAAGGTTTGGTTGGTACCTACAAGTTTCTCGATGCACCGGTGCTCGTTAATACAATTTACATTTTACAGGACGTTGATGAGGTCAATGGTGGCACCCTGGTGATACCCGGATCTCACCGGCGCTACATTGAAGGTGATGGCACGTTCGGTAAATTACCGCCCCCGGTTAATTTAGAAGCGCCGGCTGGCACGGTCATGCTGATGGATGGCAGGGTGCTGCATGGTGGCGCAGTGAATCGCTCCAATGATCTTCGCTACATAATTACCAATTCAGTGGTTCGGCCTTTTATACGCCAACAAGAATCGTTTCACCTGACAATCAAGCCTGAAATTCTGGCCAATGCGAGTGAAAAGTTTTTATGGCGCTGTGGCTTTCAAGCTAGCGGTCAGCGCAGCATGGTAGAAGGCTTCGGTTACTACGGGACGGGCAGGCCAGGCGATGCAAGTGGTGCCATCGTGAATGCAAGGATCGCGATGGATGCCGGTGAATACCAGCGCATCGGTGAACTCTACCCGGGTGTGCCACCAAGCGAGACGCTGACGTTGAAGGCAATTCAACAGCAACATGAATCGCAGAGAGTCTTTGCAGACGAAGTGATTCGTCGAATCAAGCAGCAAGAGGATATCGATTTGTCGCAGCAATAAATGGGTTGTGCGCATCCCCGGTGTCAATCACCGGGGAGGTTAATTTACTTGCGTCGCACTTTGACAGGTAAGCGCGTGTAGCCTTTGACGAATGATGAGAAAGTGCGTTCGGGCTCTGCCTGAATCTCAATTTTCTCAAACCTTGTCAGAATTTCTTCCCAAAGGATTCTAAGCTGAAGTTCCGCTAAACGATTCCCCATACACCGATGGATGCCAAAGCCGAAAGAAAGGTGCTGACGGACATTAGGGCGTTCGATATCAAGATCATTGGCGTGCGGGAATACGTCTTCATCCCGATTACCGGACAGATACCACATTAGCAACTGATCACCCTGTTTGATCTGTTTGCCGCCGATTTCACAATCTTGATTTGCAGTACGTCGCATATACGAAAGGGGCGTCTGCCAGCGAATAACCTCGGCCACCATCTTTGGAATGAGATCCGGATTGGCGATCAACTTGTCGTATTGTTCGGGAAACTTGTTCATGGCATAGACGCTGCCAGACATGCTATTGCGAGTTGTATCGTTACCGCCGACGATTAATAGCAACAAATTGCCCAGATGTTCGTGGGCCGCCATGTCCCGCGTGGCTTCGCCGTGGACAAGCATGGAAACAAGATCGTCACCTGGGTTTTCTTTACGTTCTTCCCATAGTTTTGCGAAGTACTGAACACATTCAATAAATTCTTCACGTTTTTCTTCTTGCGTTTCAACAACACCACCCGGCTCTGGAATGGCAAATACCACGTCCGACCAGCGGGTAAGTTTACGTCGGTCTTCAAAGGGAAAGTCAAACAGTGTTGCCAGCATCATGGTTGTTAATTCAATGGAGACTGTATCAACCCAATCGAAGGTTTCGTCTTCAGGCAATGAATCGAGTACCTTGCAGGTACGTTCGCGGATTAGGGGTTCAAGATTAACGAGGTTGCTAGGTGCCACGACACCGGTAACGGTCTTTCTTTGCTCATCGTGCCCGGGCGGGTCCTGAGAAATAAATGGTGGTTTACTGCCGGTGAACACACCTTGTGGCAGGTCAGAACCGATTTTAAAGCCAATCGTTATGCCATTGGCTGAGGAGAACCTTTCATGGTCCGCATCAACGGCCTTAATATCTTTATACTTTGTCAGCGACCAGTAGCGTCCAGCGGTTTCAATCTCATTAAAGTGCACGGGATCTTCATTGCGAAGTCGCTCGAAGACCTCCTGCCACCTATTCTCGCTAAACAGATGTGCGTTCAGCGGGTTGACGTCTGCCAGCGGTTGTTCATAGGCGCCGGGGGCATTAGCGCCCTTTTGCGCCTGCTCTTGTTCAGGTGTTTTGTATTCTTTATTGCTTACGGCTTCACTCACTGTTTTACCTCCATCGTGTACCCAACCATCCTAACCTAGCAATATCCCGCGATAAAAGATCACTCGAGGACTATCTCTAGGCTGCCCTGAACAACTTGGTGAGAAAACTCGCGAAGTTGCTACCTGTGAGCGGAAGATTTTTCAGTTAAGGCAAAAGCAAATAACTTATTTGAGGATGGCTAAGGTGTCTCACTTTGTCTTGTTAGTATCCCGGCGGTGCCTGAAAGCTGTTCCATTCACGTTCCAGTAATTGCGCGAACTTGAGCGTTGTCTTGTCTTCCAAATAAGGTCCAATGGCCTGAAGCCCAAGAGGTAAGCCCTGAGAATCGAGACCGGCAGGGAAGGCTGTGGAAGGTAGGCCGCAGAGAATCGCTAACATGGGATAAAGAATGGTGTTGAAATAAGGGGTTTCCTTGTTGTCGATCATGAGCGTTCTGTCCGTCCCAGGCGCGGTTTGGTGCTCAAAAGCGCTATCGAGTGCCATCGGACCGATCAATACATCCCAATCCTGAAAAAACTGCTGCCATGCTGAGAGATAGAATTGACGATTGACCACAACCATCAGATATTCCTGTGCAGACATCGTGAGTCCGCTCGCGAATTCATCCGCGAGCGGTGCGCCCGCCTCAAGCATGGCTTCGGCCATTACTTTTCGCTCCTCAACCGATTGCCCCATGGTGGTCATGATCTGCAATATTCGGATGTAGTCGCCAAAGTACTGATTCATATCGAAAACAGGCATGGCAGTTTCGACGCGAGCACCTTGGGCAGACAAGTAACTGCATAGACTCTCAAGCTTAGCGCTCATTGCCGATGAAACCGGCGAATCTGCAAAGGGAGGTATAACCGCGACTCTGAAGTCTTTCAGCTGAGCGTGCCTTGGTTTAGGCAATGTTTGCTGCCAGCCAATATCCTCAAAGATATCTGGTCCCCTAATCTCGTCAAATAATAATTCAAGATCTGTTGCCGATCTTGCGAGTGGTCCCTGAACCCCAAGCAGGAATGCAGGGTTTGGTAAATCGGCCAAGGGGAAGTTGCCTGAGCGTGGCACAGCTGTTTCAGTGGGGCGATGGCCATAGACGCCACAGAAAGCGGCAGGTATGCGAATTGATCCGCCGATATCGCTACCAATTTCTAGCGGTGTTAACCCGGCGGCCAGAGCAGCGCCGCCGCCGCCGGTACTTCCGCCTGGTGTTCGCTCAAGATCCCATGGGTTGTTGGTCCGACCATATACCGGGCTATCTGCTTGCCAGTCCCCCAATGCAACGGGAATGTTCGTTTTACCCAGAAGACCAACACCCGCGTTAAAAAGCGATGATGCAACCTTACCATTGGTAGCCGGCGTGTAACCTTCAAAAGATTGCAATCCGGCCGTTTGTGGCAGATCCGCTGTCTGGGTTGATTCCTTCAGCGTCATTGGTAGGCCAAGCAAGGGGGCTGACTCGCCGGCGGCTATTTTTTTGTCTGCCTCAGTCGCTTGCGCGCGAGCGCGGTCGTAGGTTTTTACTGGAATCGCGTTGAGTGTTGGATCAAAGGACTCAATCCGCTCGATATGTAACTCTGTAAGTTCAACGGAGGAAATATCTTTGCTTTTGAGCGCGGCGAGCATGTCCGATGCGCTACTGAAGTGGTCAATTGTCATACCATTCTCTTCGCTAAGGTAGGAAGCCAAATTTCACACAAACATACGCCTTCACTCGCGAAATGAAAACAGGTGTCTCGTCTCAATTAATCGCGTTTGGGTCTAAGCGTGCTCGTTTACAATCATTATAGTTAGGAGTGACGGCTATCGGACATGATAATGTCTAACTGTTTTTTCGCTTGCCGAATGTCTTTAATATCCGCAGGTTCAATCATTTCGCATGCGTCTTCTATCATCTCATCGATGCTAGACGGGTAGAGTTTGCAATCCTCTGGGCGGTCAAAGTAGATGTCGCAAGTGTATTTTTCCTCGTTTGGAAGCTTGCTTAACCAAGGGCAAGTTGCCATTGGTGCAGATGTTGCTGGATCAAACCAAAGTTGTTTGTTTTTAACTAATTTGAAAATGTCTGGACGATTGTTTTCCCACCAATTTAGGTCTTCTTCCGATGCTGAAAGTCCACTGCCGCCGTAGCGCAAACAACACTTACCGCATTGATTGCAGTCTCTCATTGGGTGAGTGAGGCCAGTTGAGCGTCGATAAATTCCATTCTGTCTTTGCCCCAGTAGAGCTCGTCGCCTAGCCAGATTGAGGGTGCGCCGAACACACCACGTTCGAGTGCATGATTTGTAGAATCAATTAATGCTTGCTTGACCTCAGTGCTTTCGCAGGCCGCTTCGAATTTATCAGGGTCAATACCAAGTTCGCTGGCAATGACGTTAAGTGTTGCGTATTCGCCAATAGTCCCGACATTTTGCTCCCAGTAGGCCGAGAACATGTGCGCCATAAATTCAAACTCAAGATCCCATTGGCGGCTGGCGATCGCGGCTCGCAGTGCTCTGCTGGTTTTGATTGGAAAGTTGTCTGGCATTCTAAATGGAAGATCATGAAAGTTTGCCCAACGATTTAGATCCGCTAAACGGTTACGCATTTTTGCCTTCGGTTCATCCATCAAAACGTAGTCGTTCGAGCGAAAGATAAAGCCTAAATTAAAAGGATGCCAATTTATCTTTGCGCTGTACCGTTTAACGATGGGTTGGATTAGCTTAAACGCGAAGTACGAGTTAGTGCTGCCAATATCCCAGTAGAAATCAAGTGTTGGTTGCATCGTTTTTTCCCTTTGAGCCCTGTTTCCGAGCTTGGGACCTTCCAATGTCCCTGTAGATGAATGAGATTCGATCCGGAACGCTTGAGAACCAAGGCTAAAAACTCGCTGCCTGGATACTCATGCGAAACAATCCAGGCATCCCAGAATATTTCTAGCGCACTCAATCCCGAATCGGTAAATTAAGCTGAAGCGACTGACCCACCATCACAAGTGATAACTTCACCTACGGTAAAGGATCCCGCGCGTGAACTCAGGAATATTGCCAATCCCGCAATATCTTCCGCCGTCCCAACACGTCCACTTGGGTTGCTCTTTGCAACTGCACTCCAGTCTATTTCGGTATCGCCGCCGCCGCCAACACCAGTACTAAGCATCCAGGTGGGAAATGGTCCCGGCGCTATCGCGTTAACAATAATGTCTCGCTTGATGAGGTGGCGCGCAAGATTGCGTGTGAGGTGATGAACAGCAGCTTTAGACGGGCCGTACGAAAAAGTTTCGAAGGCGGGCGATTTGATGCCATCAACAGAGCCAACATTAATGACGCGGGCTCTATTTTCCGGACTGCCATTTTTCTCCAAAAATGGCAGCAGTTTTTGTGTGAGGAAAAACACACCTTTTACATTGGTGTCCATCACCTTATCCCAACCGAGTTCGGGAAACTCGTCCAGTGGTGCGCCCCAAGACACGCCGGCGTTGTTGACTAAGATATCCAGATTATCTTCCATTTCTCCAAAGGCTTTCACTGCGGCGTCGATGCCGTCGATGTTTGAAAGATCCGCGGGTAGCGAAATACATTCTCCACCAAACTGTTCCATCAAACGTTTTGCAGTTGCATCGCAAGCGTCTTTCTTTCGTGAACTGATATAAACTTTTGCGCCATTGGCAAGAAAGCCCGCAGCGATCATCTCACCGATACCTCTTGATCCGCCGGTGACTAGTGCGGTTTTACCTTTAATAGAAAACAGGTCTTGCATATTCACATTCCTTAAATTTTTTGATTCATTGCTTTATTTGTCGATGCTTACATTAATCCTAACTACTGCATGAGGCGGCGCGATTGGATATGCTGATACTTCGTCGTGCTTGACGAATGCCATTTCTGTCGTGGCCGTTTGTGCAGTACCCAATGCTGATACCAGTTGCTGGATCGATCCATGCTATTTGGCCACCGGCGCCGCCATGACCGAAGCTGATTGGGCTGTTCGTGTGTCCAAAGCCGCGCAGATTACGCTTTTCGTCACCTGCCACAGAGACACCGAGAGCTCTGTGAATCGGTGTGTTGGTTAGAAGGTCTTTTAAATTGCCGGTTCGAACTTCGAGCGCAAAGTCTCGCGTCTGTTGTGACCAAATGTTCTCTGAACCAGGCGTATTGCCAACGAGTCCCTGATAGAACATCGCCAGATCAGCCGCAGACATAATACCACCGCCACCGGGCACACCTATCTGCCTTACGTCGCTGTTATTAAAACTCGTCAACGCAGCTTCGGTCACCTCCGTCGCAGGTGGTTCAGGCATACCAAGCTTTGCGTAGTCCTCACTGGTTAGAGGATCACCAACGTGCATAATCTCGGTGATGCGCGCATGCTCGCTTTCTGGGCAACCGACCCACAGATCTGGCAGACCAAGAGGCAATGCGATGCGATTTCGCACGAAGTCAGTAAATGATTCCCCCGTGATGCGCTCAATGATTTCTGCGATAACCCACATGCTCGACGTAGGGTGATACTCAAAGCGTGAGCCAGGGGCCCAATTCAGTACCCAGCTAGCGTATCGGGTGTTTCTTGACGCTTTGTCTAGCCAGTCAGTCGGCCTGAAAGAGGCATGGGGGAACCCTGCTGTGTGGGTGAATAGCTGCTCTATTGTAATGTCTTGCTTACCGTTGCCAGCAAATTCCGGCACGATCTCCGAAACTTTTCGACTGATATCGAGCTTGCCTTCCTGAATTAGCAGCCAACCTGCAGCTGAAGTAATAGCCTTTGTTGAAGAGAATACGCAATACAGAGAGTCGTTGTTTGCGTCACCAAAGGTTTCGAAAACGCCGAGTTTTCCATTTCGTGCTAACGCGATTTGGGCTGATGGTAGTAAACCCTCATCAACTTCTTTTCTAACGCGGTCAAGTAGTTCGGTGACTTTTTGCGGGTCTAGCCCCGCTTCCGCAATGTGTGTTTCGTTTATATCGGTATTTCTCATTTGATGCCTGAGTCTCCAAGGAAAGATTTGCTGGTGGCTACTCTGCACGAGTAGCTACAAATAATCCACCTGCGGAAATCGCCTCGGTCTGAGGCTGCTGGCGAGTAGCGCTGGCGGCGAGATCAAAAATCAACAGTGAAAATTCCGAGACTCATGCCGCCGGTAGACACCATAATTGAATCGTCTTATGCTTATTTCAACCTGCTGGAACCCGCACGCTAATCATCAACCCGAGTGGGATAGGGAACGGTCTTATCCCCAAAACGAATATGACTCATTCGTTTAGTCGATCAGGTCTGCGATCGGTTCCACATAAAAATTATTTCTCTGGAGTGAGTTGTGTCAAAGAACAAGCGAGTGTTAATTGCTAATCGGGGCGAGATAGCGATTCGAATTGCCAAAGCTGCACGTGGTCTCGGCATGGAATCAGTCAGTGTCTATGCCGCTGTGGATCAACTTGCCTTGCACACGAGATGCACGACCGAAACCAGGTTAATCGGTTCGCCCGAGGATGCTGTTGCAGCTTATCTTGACATACAAGCATTGATCCAAGTGGCAAGAGAAACAGGCTGTGACTGCGTTCATCCTGGCTATGGCTTTTTGTCAGAGAATGCAGATTTTGCTGCAAAATGCGCTGAAGCCGGTTTGACATTCATTGGCCCCTCGGCGGCAGTGCTGTCGTCGTTCGGTGACAAGGTCTTGGCTCGGGCGCTTGCCCTGTCGCTGGATATTCCGATCGTCCCAGGTAGTGAAGAGCCATTGTTGTCTGCCAAGGACGCCGTGGTCGTGGCCAGAAATATTGGCTATCCGATTATGCTGAAAGCATCGGCCGGCGGCGGCGGTCGTGGCATGCGGGTTGTTGAGCGAGAAGACGAAATGGCGGACGCCTTTGAGCGTTGCAGTAGCGAGGCAACAGCGGCCTTCGGTAACGGTGCCATTTTTATCGAAAAGCTTGTTGTAAGTCCACGTCACATTGAAGTTCAGATTTTGGCGGATTCAACCGGCAATGTGGTCCATCTGCATGAGCGGGATTGCTCCGTGCAGCTTCGGAATCAAAAAGTGGTGGAAATGGCTCCTGCTTTTGGCCTCGACGAAACTCTGAAGAATCGCATGCTGGCTGATGCGGTTAAGTTGGTAAAAGCGGTCTCTTATGTCAATGCCGGCACGGTTGAATTTCTAGTCTGCCCGGAATCGGGTGAGTACTACTTTATTGAGTGTAATCCGAGAATTCAGGTTGAGCATACAGTGACCGAACAGGTGACGGGTGTCGACTTGGTTGAGACGCAATTTCAGCTTGCCGCCGGTGACAGCCTCGAATCTTTGGGCCTTGGTACCCAGCAAGCGATCGGTTCTCCACACGGGTTTGCATTGCAAGCCAGAGTGGTCGCACAGAGCACTGGCACGATTACAGCCTACAAAGAGCCATCCGGTTATGGTGTTCGAGTAGACGCATGCGGTTATGCGGGGTTCACGCCGCCGCCTCAGTTTGATCCGCTGTTAGCTAAGATAATTTGTTCGAGCGGATCACGCTCGTCATTTTTGTCAGCGGTAGATCGCGCTATCGAAGCAATCGACGGGTACCAAATCAGTGGCGTGCAGACGAATCTACATCAATTAAAAAACATCCTGTCACATGCTGATTTCCGTTCCGGAGATGCACGCACGACTTTATTAGCTGATTCGCCAGCGCTTTCCAGCGCAGATACGGCTGGAATTACCAATGATCAGATGGCGTTATTAGAACAGCAGGTTCAGCGTCTGGGGGGTGAGACAGTCGGATCCACTAAAGTGACACCACCGCGGGTACAAACGTTGATGGCTGAGCTTGAGATTACCGAGGGCGATGAAGGCGTTGCGTGCCCTATGGACGGTTCGGTATTGGAGGTCTGTGTTGTCGAGGGCGATGCAGTGGCTGCGGGTGCGAACCTTGTTGTGATGACAGCCATGAAAATGGAAACCGCGGTAACTGCTCCTTTTGCTGGTGTCGTCAAGTCAATGCAACAACTGAAAGTCGGAGATACCGTAATTTCCGGGCAAGTCATGCTGGTGCTTTCGAAAGCCGAAGGTGCGGGAGAAGTCCCTGTGCATGTGTTGAAGCCTGATCAGACATGGCGTCCGATGCTCGATGAAGTGAATACACTCAGACGACTTGCGATAGAAAGATTAAAGCCCGAGTCGAAAGATCCGGGTGTTGTGCGTCAATACTCGCGAGGCAAACTGACTTGCCGAGACCGAGTACTGTTGCTGTTGGACAAGGATAGCTTCAGGGAGGTAGGTAGTATCGCTGGGTTTGCATCCTATGATGAGCACGGTGAAATCGCTGCGTTTACACCCGCGAATAGCATTGGGGGCTGGGGCGAAGTAAACAGTCGTACACTGATCGTATGTGCTGATGACTTCACCTCTCGCGGAGGCCATTCCGATGGCGCAATTGCTGCGAAGAGCGGCTACCTCGATCAGTTATCTATCGAGATGCGTATGCCGTCGATTCGCATGCTGGACGGGTCATCCGGAGGTGGCAGTGTTGCTTCGATGGTGCCTGCGCAAAAGAAAGAAGGTGACAGCAATGCGAAAGAAAGCCAAGGCGCGATTTCTGCAGGAAAACCCAGAGTCGCAGGTGGCGGCGGTTCGTTCTTGCCGGGGCATCTCGGCAGCACGATGTACACTGAGCAATTGGCGACGGTACCCGTTGTTAATTTGCTGCTGGGTAGTGTCGTAGGGCTCGGTGCTGCAAAAGCAGTACTTGGTCACTTTTCTGTCATGGTTCGCGACATTGCGCAATTGTTTGTCGCGGGTCCGCCTGTTGTCTCACATGCGGTAGGTTATGACATTACCAAAGAAGAACTTGGTGGTTGGCACATACACTGTACTAACGGCTCGGTCGACAATCTGGCGGAGACGGAGGAAGAAGCTGTTGAAATGACAAAACAGTTTTTGTCTTATCTGCCCTCGAGTGTGTACGAAGCCCCGCCGATTGAAAAACCCGATCCTGCAGATCCGGTAGATCGCTGGGAAGACGAGTTGTTCACGCTGGTTTCGCGAAAACGGGTCACAACTTTCGATATGCGCCGAGCAATTACGTTGATGGCTGACAAACATTCATTTTTCGAAATAGGCTCGCTTTGGGGTACCGACCAGATTACGGGGTTTGTTAGATTTAATGGACACCCATTGGGTGTTATCGCCTCTGATAGCCGACATATTAATGGCGGCGCGTTAACCGCTGATGGCTGTGACAAGCTAAAACGTCACTTAGATCTTTGCGATCTGTTCCATATTCCTGTGTTGAACTTGATAGATAATCCGGGATTCGCGGTAGGTGTTGAACACGAGATTGCGGGGACCATACGCAAAGGTGGCGAATGGATGGTCGCTTTTGCACAAGTAAAAGTGCCGATTTTTACCGTGATCATGCGGCGAAGTTTCGGTGTTGCTGGAAACAACTTTGCAACGCCAAGAGCAGCGGCTTCCATGCGTGTTGTTTGGCCTGCTACTGATGCCGGCGGTATACCTCCGGAGGGCGGTATTGAAGCTGCGTACAAACGGCAGTTGGCAGAAGCAGAAGACCCGGAAGCTTTGAGAGCTGAGTTATATGCCCGTATCGAAAGTGCGAGAGGGCCAGTCGGGCCATTGAGCAAATTTCAGATGGAAGAGATGATCGACCCAAGAGAGACTCGACGTTATGTTTGCGAATGGGTGAAGATGGCCTACAACATCGTTTCACAGCCGAGTGAATTGGTATCGAGAGCGCTGCAGTTCAGACCCTAGCCCGCAGCGCATCCAGCGCGTAATATGCGCTCATGGAATATCTTGCACACGATAGAAAAGCAAACGATCCGCTTTCGCTAGATGGCGGAGTGCAACGTACTGCGCTGCAAACAATACTTTCCGTTTTGCCTTTCCTGTGGCCGAAGAACGCAATCGAAATTCGAACCCGGGTTGTGATTGCGCTCGGTTGCCTGCTGATTGGCAGGACCGCGAATGTTTACGGGCCAATTGTTCTAAAAGACCTGATCGATGGACTGAGTGCGCTGGTGCCTGGCACGACTGGAACGGATATAGCTGGCGCTGGGCTGTTAGGCCTTGTGCTGCTCTACGGCTTGACTGTGATGCTGCCGGGGTTATTGACTGAAATTCGCGCAGCGGTTTTTACACCTGTCTCCGAGTTTGCCCAGCGTACCATCGGCATCAGAGCATTTGAGCATCTGCATCAATTGAGCATGCGTTTTCATCTCGACCGACATACCGGTGGCTTGTCCCGGGCGATCGAACGGGGCACTCGCGCTATGCAGCAAATTGTTGGCTTATTTGCCTTTAACATAGGGCCAACGCTCTTCGAAATTTTTGTCGTTTGCCTTTACCTCGGTTATGGATATCCGCTCAAGTATGTTGGTGTCATACTTATTGCGATTGCTTGCTACATACTTTTTACGCTTTTCTTTACCGAGTGGCGTACAAAGTTTCGTCGAAAGATGGTTGCTGAAGAATCTCGAGCAATGACCATTGGCGTCGACAGTTTGTTGAACTTTGAAACGGTTAAGTACTTCGGTAATGAGCAATACGAATCAAAGAGGTACGACCACGCGCTAAAAGAATATATGGGCGCGGCGGTAAAAAGCCAAACGACCCTAGGTTTTCTGAACGGCGGCCAATTGCTGGTGCGTGTTTGCTGTCAAATAGCGATTCTAGTTATTGCGATAGATGACTATAGCAACGGTATGCTGACTATAGGCGAAGTTGTGATGCTCAACACCTTCATGCTTCAGTTGTTTATTCCGCTAGGTTTTCTGGGGTCCTCTTATCGAATGATCCGACAGGCACTCGTCGATATGGAATTCTTATTCCAACTACTCGACCTTGAACCAGAGATCCGTGACAAGGCAACCGCGACAGAACTGCAAGTGAAGAAGGGTGAGGTTCAGTTCACTGGCGTTAACTTTGGATATGAGCCGGAGCGACGGGTGCTGAGTGATGTCAGTTTTACCATTGCCTCCGGTACAACGACTGCAATTGTCGGACCCAGTGGCGCGGGTAAGTCGACGCTATCCAGATTGCTTTACCGTTTTTACGATGTGGACGCCGGAGTGGTAGCGGTCGATGGTAACAATGTTGCTGATGTGACGCAGGCCAGTCTTCGGCGCGCGGTCGGGATCGTTCCTCAAGATACGGTGCTGTTCAATGACACGATCGCTTACAACATCCGTTATGGACGTCCCGATGCAACTGAGCAGGAGGTGTTTGATGCGGCCAAGCTTGCAAGCATTCACGAGTTTATTCTCAGCTTGCCCAAAGGCTACCAGACCCGTGTAGGCGAACGTGGATTGAAACTGTCCGGTGGTGAGAAACAGCGAGTCGCCATTGCGAGAACGGTGCTTAAAAATCCGCCGGTGCTTGTGCTGGATGAGGCGACATCTGCGCTTGATATTGGGACTGAAAGGGAGATTCAGGCGGCGCTGAAAGAGGTGTCAAAAAACCGAACAACGATGGTGATTGCCCACAGATTATCAACTATCGTGCACGCCAACGAAATTTTGGTCATGGACAACGGCAGTATTGTTGAGCGCGGTAGTCATAACGAATTACTAGCTTTGAATGGGGTTTATAGCGTGATGTGGCGTCGTCAGAAAGAAGCTGCTGACGAAATCGAAAAGTTAAAGCAGGTGCTGGATGAGGACGAATTGAAGGCGCTTAAAACAGGCACGCTGATTACCGAATAAATAGACCTCAACAGAAACCGACACATCGGCATCTGTTGAGGTGGATATCGACTTGACCTTGGCTGTCGCTGTATTGCTGTTTACAGTAACTCTTCTGCAAAGAAGCGAAGCGTGTCCATATTGGCTGAGCCAATGTTTAGCTGAGTAACAGGGCTGTCTTTCCATCCCTGTAGCCTCTCTTTAATGCGCGCTTTTGGACCACAAAGTGCAATTTCGTCTACTAGTTGATCCGGCACTGCGGCAAAAGCCTGGTCCCGTTTCCCCGCCATAAACAAGTCCTGAATTTCATTTGCAGCGTCGCCAAAGCCCATTCTCGAAACGTGATCCTTGTGTACGTTAAATGTTTTGGCGCCCATGCCGCCAATATAAAATCCGACATTTTGTTTGACTTGAGATCGCGCCTTTTCGACATCGTCGTCGATGACCACCGGCACCGCTGCAGCAATCTCGAAGTCTGGGCCCTTGATTGCCATTGCGTCGGCGTATTGCTCACCCATTCTGTAAGGGGAAAGGAACATGGGGATCCAGCCATCAAATAGTTCGGCGCTTAATGCCACATTTTTTGGGCCTTCAGCACCTAAGTAGACTGGTATGTGATCTCGCAAAGGATGCTGCATTAACTTCAGTGGTTTGCCCAATCCCGTGCCGCCATCAAGCGGTAATTGATAGTGTTTGCCGTCATATGCAACGGGCGCTTCGCGTTTGATGATTTTTCTAAAAATCTCGATCCATTCTCTGGTTCTCGCCAGAGGCTTGGGGTAAGGCTGGCCATACCATCCTTCAACGACCTGAGGTCCTGAGACACCGATACCGAGTATTAATCGACCGTTCGACAGATAATCCATTGCGACAGCGTGCATGGCGGCGCTTGCAGGGCTACGTGCAGAAATCTGCATAATCGAAGTGCCGAGGTTTATCTTTGATGTGTGTGCGCCAATCCAGGCAAGTGGTGTGAAACAATCCATGCCGTAGATTTCGGGACACCAGATTGTGTCATAACCAAGGTTCTCTGCCTCTTGCGCAAGTTCGATCATTCGCTCGCCGCCCGGGGCGCCAGCAGGGCCAATGCCCAGTCCTAGTTTCATGGATTTCTCCTTTTTCGGTGTTTTGTCAGGAAATAATTAATTGCCACCCGCGTTGTGAATACGACTTAATTGTAGGCATTTACTTCTGCTTCGCTCATGCCTGCTTTTAGCGCCGCCTTACAAATTGTTTCCCAAGATTGCTCATCAATGGGAATGCCATCTCTGTTGCGTTCTGCCATTGTCTCGCGCTCAGGTTCTCCCGGCGTGCGCACTCGGTCAAACCCGACGGCAGGCTCTGAAGAATGTAGCCAGTCGCGCATGCCCATCACCTCTTGTCTGAAATTATCCTGACCACCAAAAACATCTGGGTCGATAATAAACATCAGCATGTGATTGATGGTTGTGTCTGCCTGTTTCGCGACATCTTGCATCGTCCACTCGCCAGCAAGGCCGCCGCCGAGTAGTTCGCATATGAGTGCAAGCCCATAGCCCTTGTGTCCACCGAATGGCGCAAGCGAACCGCCAGCAGCGATGGCGCCAGGGTCTGTTGTGGGCGATCCTTGGACATCGAACAACGCACCCTCAGGCAGGGGGACGCCCTTCATGTCGGCGACGCGTACTTTGCCAAGCGCAATCGCAGAAGTTGCCATATCGAGTACAATCGGATCATCATCGGTGGGAACCGCGCAGCAGAAAGGGTTTGTTTGCATGCGCTTATCGCGGCCGCCCCAGGGTGAAACAAAAGGCGGGTGTCCAACGACGTTCACGAAGTGCACCGAAACATAACCAGCTTTAGCGCAATGTTCCGCGTAGGTGCCAATCCTGCCAAGATGGTGGTTGTTCCTCGACCCAATGCATACGATGCCAGTGTCTTTTACCCTTTCGAGTCCCATGTCGGTTGCCTGGCGGCCAACAACTTGGCCGAAGCCCTGGTGGCCATCGACCAGTAATACGGCACCTTTATCGGTGACTAACTCCGCATTTGCGTTGACGTCAAGGAAGCCATTACGCGCGGCGGATACATAACGCGGAATCATACCAACGCCGTGTGAATCATGGCCTTTTAGATTCGCTTCAACCAGATGGGCTGCAGTCTCACGCGCCTTATCCGTTGGCGCGTCAACACCCAAAAATATGTCGGCCGCAAATTCAGTGAGCTTGTCTCTATCTATAATCATGGAAAGTCCTACCTTAAGTTTTGGAAATCGTTTTTACTCAAAACTCCAATATGGCTCTTCCGGATATTTCACCATTCTCCAGCGCTTTGGTTGCTTCGTTGATCTGGTCAATGCTGAATCGTTCGGTCACCATGACGTCCAAGTTCAGTTTGCCGTTTTCATACCAGTTAAGGTATTTAGGGAAGTCCCTGTCTGGTACGCAGCTGCCACCAATACTGCCGATAAACTTTTTCTCGTTAACAAGAATGTCGGCGGCATTTAACTCAACAAGTGTTTGCGGTACACCGACCAGCACTGCCGTACCACCCGGTTCGGCTCCGAAGAATCCGTTCTTTACAGCAGGTACGATTTGTTCCATGGTTTGTTTTAACCCGATGCAGTCGAATGCATAGTCTGCTCCGGCAATTGGACTGCCCATAAAGCTTCGCTTGGCTGGGTTGGTTGTCAGAGATTTTATTGTCTTTATCGCATCCTCGTTTTTTGCGTTGATCGTATGGGTTGCGCCAAACTTTGTTGCGAATGCAAGTTTTTCATCGTCCAGATCGACCGCAATGATCGGGTTTGCGCCCAGTTCTTTTGCCGCAACAACGGCTGAGAGACCAACGCCACCAACGCCGAAGATAACGACGCTTTCCCCGGCTTGCACCTTCGCTGTATTCTCCACCGCACCGGCACCGGTCATCACTGCACAGCCAATGATTGAAGTAACATCTCGCTTAATATTTGCATCGACTTTAACCACATACTGTTCATCAGCAATGGTGGTGTTTGCCCAAGTGAAGACGTTTTGCGATCTGGCGACCGAACCATCCGGCAAGGAAATCGCCGCCGGAATAGGCGCACGGTCTGTGTTCGCCGCATCTCTTGGCACCCAGGTCACCATGACAGTGTCTCCCGGCGCAACGTGACTGACCTCTGCTCCAACGCTCAGCACTTCGCCAGTTGACTCATGCCCAAGAACGATTGGGTTCTGCCGAGGATTGTGCATTTGATGTAATTGGCTATGGCAAACGCCACTGGCATATTGTTTAACAACCACTTGGTGAGGACCAGGTGCAGGGAGGTCCATTTCGATAATCTGAAGTGGTGCAGGTTCTTGAGGTTGTACAACAATGCGTGCGGAAACAGTCATGCAGATCACCTGTAAAATTGAAGAGAAAAGTTGTTTGATGATATAAGACTAAATCAAGTTGTGACAGTGCCAGATTGCATTGGATTTTACGAGCAAGCATCGGAGAATAGAAATGAGTATAAAGTTGGTTGCGCAGGAAAATAAAAGCGGTGATCCGGATATAGCTGCACAGGGATTCGGGCGTGTCAAAGAGAATGCGATAAAGGCATTTTCTGTTGGCAGTGACCCGGAAGCGGTTTACCAGTTTTTTGAGCAGAACGGGTTCGCTGTGCTATCGAATAGCCTCGATAGTAATGATGTCGATTTTCTCAACAATTTTTGTGAAGAGTCGCAAAGGCACGATCCCGGCTTTTGGGGATTGTCTGACAAACGAAAGCCTCACCACCGAAATCAGGGACTTATCTATTCCCAACCCCTACTGGATCATCCGGAACTTGATCGTTTTATTCGCCACCCTAATTCTTTTCCAGTAGTCGCGCATTTGTTAGGGGGAAAAGAGCATGTGCGTTTTGCGGAATTTAATTTTAGGGAAACGCCGGCAAACGGGGGTGTCGGCGCAATGAACTTTCACCATGACGCTGCGATTGAAGATCGGTTCCTTCGAACGCCGTATTTACCCTGCGACTATTTGTGTGCAATTCACTACCTGAGTGATGTTGGGGAAGCGAATCCTGCTTTTTGCGTTGTGCCCGGCAGCAATAAATACGAAACCCTCAGGGAGGCACGCGAAGCGCTAGGTGATGATTATCAGGAACTACCGATAAGAGGTTCGGCTGGTACTTGCATCCTCTACGATACTGCGCTTTTCCACACACGGCTTGACGGAGATGGCGTCCAATCGCGGCGCACCTGGCATCAGTATTATGCTCGCGGAGGTTGGCTGCAAAGCGCACTCCCGACAACGAACAAATATCGGCGCTCTCCCTCACCAGTGTTAACTGACTGGAACCTGTTTCCGGAACGCCTAGCGATGCATGAAGATCGTGATATCAGGATGTTCTTCTCCCATTGGAATACTGCGCAGGGAGAATGGGCCGCATCCGGATTCGACCCAGAAGTGAGAAAAGCCATGCCGCGTGGTGAACAATAACGTCTTGTGTCTATGCAGCTGGAGCGATTTCAATTCGCTAAGTATTCCGCTACATTCAAGCACAATAGTAACGACCCACACATCGAATGATGTTGGCGCATGGGAAAGGTGAGGGTATGCAGGGCAAGAGCGGACCATGTTTGTTACCCTTTGAAGTTGTCAAGGCGAACGCAGAAACAATGGAAGCTGAAGTCGTACTAAGTCATGAGGGTGCTCCGATGGGCTACAGCACAGTTGCCCTGAATCATCATGGGCAAATTTATATGGGCAGTGCCTACGGTGATCGAATTGTGAGCGTTGATATTCAATAACAGGTTGCTAGGGTCAGTTATCTAACTGGATCTGATATGAAAAGAGGAAACGCAAGATGCCAAAACTGAGTAATGCGGAAAGAGATGCGTTTTTAAACCAGCAAGGTGTGCTGATGAGGATTGCCTGTGTCAGAGATGACGGCAGCCCGCTGGTCACACCTATTTGGTTTATCTTCGATGATGGCGCCGTCTATTTCACTCCAAGGGAACAGTCCGAATGGTTTAGCTGCTTAAAAGCTGATTCGCGAGTGTGTCTGTGTATTGATGAAGATGCCTTACCTTATCGAAAACTGGTGATCGAAGGTGAGGCTGATTTGGTCCATGACGTGGGTCATGATGATGTCTGGCGGGATCTGTACCGCCGAATAGCTATGCGCTACGTACCCACAAACGAGGCAGAGGCTTACGTCAACAACACGATTGATC
>ERZ1048872.325-NODE-325-length-55545-cov-6.269886_pt1 | contig 55545 bp, 56 predicted proteins | sample MGYA00383100_ERZ1048872 | MGnify/ENA primary metagenome ERZ1048872 (study PRJEB29581, sample SAMEA5548370) | metagenome | biome: marine; feature: coastal; material: water | depth 50 m | study: Short-term variability in the microbial, nano- and picoplankton...
GTTAATCATTCATCATTCATTGTTAATTACTCATCGTTCATCATTAATTGTTGATCATTAATTCAAAATTTAACATTCAACATTTAACATTCTTCTCCCTATTTTTGCCGAAATTTTCGGAGATGAAAAAACTATTCGTAGCACTACTTTTATTTTCTGCAATTTCTTGCGGCAACCCTTATAAAAAAATAATTAAAACATTGGATTTACAAGACGGACTTTACGCTGAAATGATTACCTCAAAAGGTAACGTTTACATTAAATTAGAACCTACTCTAGCGCCTATCACCACTGCCAACTTTGTTGGTTTGGCTGAAGGAACAATCGAGAACAATTTTAGAAAAATTGGAGAACCATACTTTGATGGTTTAACATTTCATCGCGTTGTGCCAAACTTTGTAATTCAAGGTGGCGACCCAATGGGTAACGGTGTAGGCGGACCAGGATATCGTTTCAAAACCGAAGTTCATGCTGATTTGCCTCACGACAAAGCAGGAACAGTTGCCATGGCAAACTCAGGACCAGATACCAATGGCAGCCAGTTTTATATTACCCATACAGCTACTCCGCATTTAGACGGTGGCTACAATGTATTTGGTTATGTAATTTCTGGAATGGAAGTGGTAAACGAAATCAAACAAGGCGATACCATTACTAAAGTCAATATCATTCGAGTTGGCAAAGACGCCAAAGATTTTGATGCCGTTGCCAATTTTAAAAAATTATAACGTGCCACACTTTTCTGAAGAACGTGTTATTGAAGGCGCTAAATCGCTACCGATAACCTTCGATGTTACGTTTAACCCCGATAACCGTACAATGCCTGTGGTGTTGTTTTGCCATGGATTTAAGGGTTTTAAGGATTGGGGACCCTGGCATTTGGTTGCGAAAGCGATGGCAGAGGCAGGATACTTCTTTGTTAAACTCAATTTTTCACACAACGGCGTTGATTCAAGAGACTTGTCTGATATAACTGATGTTGAGGCCTTTGGCAACAATAATTTCAGTTTAGAATTAGATGATTTGGGTCTTTTGGTTGATTGGTTGGTGAATGATAATGAAGAATACCGGCACTATATAGACACAGACAATATCAATTTGATTGGTCACAGTAGAGGGGCCATTACGGGTTTATTAAAGACCTTAGAAGATCCACGTATCCAGCGCATGATTACTTGGGCTGGAGCCTTTAATATCAAAAAGTTTGTTGAGTTAGAGGAAGATAGTACTTGGCGTGAGCGTGGCTATGCCACTGTTGAGAATGGCAGAACAAAAGACGTTTACCACATTGGGTATCAATTCAAACAAGACTATCTTGATAATGAAGCCAGGTTGAATCTTCAAGCACAAATCAAAAATCTTGACCAACCCTTAATGCTAATTCATGGCGATGACGATGCTGTTGCACCAATTTCAAACAGTGAAAAAATTCATCAAGCGATACAGCACTCTTTGTATTTAAAACTAGAAGGCAGTCATACCTTTGGTGCGTCACATCCTTGGACAGGCGAGGTACTGCCTGAAGATTTAGAGGATGTAGTTAACGAAACAATAGAGTTTATTGGCTTGGATTAAGTTACGCCTGCACTATAAAAAAAGCGAATCTGATTAACTCAGATTCGCTTTTTTATTTAGTTGTTTTGCTATTTAGATTCGGATTGACAACCCTCCGTTAACCAGTGGTCCACCTATGCCAAAAGCAAAGTTGGCTCCAATATTGTCTGTAAAGAATATTCTTGTACCTATGGCTAGTTTACTTGAGATTTTGCCAGTTGGAAGGTCCAAGTCATCAGTGTCAATATTATTGGTCGACGACCAAACATAACTCACGTCTTTTAATCCAACGCCTAAAGCGACATACAAATCCACTGTTTCGTTGTCTAAAAAATGAAAATTAAAAGTAGGTAACACCCTCATTTTAGAGTGCTCACCGGTAATTGTGAATGCGGTATCATTCTGTGTATAATCATAAACACGCTTTCCACTTGCATAACTCAACTCCAACCCTATCCCAAATTTTTCTGTAACCATATACTCGGCTCTTAAACCGATTGGAAGGACCCCCGTTAGGGTTTCATTACCTTCATTGGTCGAAGCTGCACCACCCACAAATAGTTTTGACATGTTTGGTCCGCCGGCAAAAACGTCAATAACTGTTGTGCCAATAGAATAGGTTTGTGCCTGGGCCAGTGATGTGCACGCTAACAATGCAAATGTGAGTAAACCTGATAGTAAAGTGTTTTTTGTTTTCATAATTTAATTTTTTGTAAAGATAGCGGTAAAGACGAGGCAAAAAATACCAAAACATTGCGCGTCCAATATAAGTAGGCACTTAAGCCCTAGCCCTTCTGTTTAAATGACTTAAACAGAAATCTAAGGACTTATCCAATAACATTTTTTGGTAATCCAGAAATTGATTTCTTTGCTTTTCTGCCTGACCTGATATTTGAATACTTCGTGTTTTTAAGTTCTTTATCCAGCTGGCAACCTCTTGGTTAAATATGTCATCGCCAATAGAGATATTATTAAAGTTATTAAAGTTTAAAAAGCAATTGGTCACGTCGTTAGCTTCCGTATAAACACAATTATTCTCCAACTGAATTTCACATTCAAAAAGTCTGTAGGTCCCGGCATTCTTATTTTTTCCCGATGTTGCAGAAGCGTCAACGTCGTCCAACAATTCTTCAATTTCTTTATAAATCTCAGTAATAAGCGCTCCCGATCTTAAAAACCCAGACTCTACGGAATATTGTATCTGAAACAGTAGTTTCTTTAAACTCTCCTTAGTCCATATCTCTGTTAGGTCAATGGCGTGATATTGCCCTACCAATTGGTCAACAACCAATCTATATTCTTTAGGTATGAAGTAGTTTTCATCAAATAAAATGGATTGATGTGATGGATAATTCAGAATAATTTTCTTCCAATAATACACCGAAAAGTCACGTAACTTGTTGGTAGCTAGTAGTCTAAATAATGGAACAGACTCTGCGATATAGTGCATCTTCCCTTGTTGCTTTGCCAAGTAGGTAAACAATTTGGTAACGGCTTTTACATTTTCACTTAGTTGAGGCTCTTCATCGTACAAGGGCCTAAACCGATAGGTACCAAAAGTGTTGAAATGCGAACTCATTAACAGGTCAAGCGATATTTTATAGGCTTTAGAAATGCGCACGGCTTCGTCTAAGGTAAAGCTTGCCTCCCCTCTTAATCTTCGGTATACACTATCCTTACTAAGGTTCAGTAAATCACACAAATCTTTTGCAATATTGGTATTAGATTCATGTTTACGGTATAGGTGATCTTTTAACGCTATCGAAAATGCTTTCATCACTGAGTTTTTGGTTAGTCCGAATATAGGCAATTATCATATTCCGTAAAACTAAACACTACATTATCATTTATCGTTTTGTCAGTTTGTATAGCGAGCCTTGCTTTGTACTATACAATCAGTTTATATGAAGCAAGTAATAACATCTGTTTACGTCCAATTGTCGATTTCCGCACAAAGGATTTATCACTAATTAAACGGGGTTACAACTTGTATTAATCACTAAATAAAGGGCAAATAACCAACATGGAAAAACTCAAACTAAACTACCTGTACAACAAATTAATGCTGAAAAAAAAGCGAATCAGTTTAAGACTGATTCGCTTTATGTACGTAAAAATTTACGTAACGTAATTTACTCCTTAGGCTCGCAGTGTTTTGCACCACCAGGTCGACAGCACTTAGGCAAAGCATCTTCGGCAGTTTTATCTGCTTGTTGCTTATCCGTTGCATACCCTAATTCACTAATGATTGTATGGATTTGAGCTTCAGAGAAACGTTTATCGTTATACCGGATTGTTATCACCTTAGAATCTACATCCCAGGTTGCAAAACTGATTCCTGGCAAGTCTAGCGCTTTTTCAATTCGTGATTTGCACTCACCACATTGTCCTTTAACCTTAAATTCGGTTACCACACTTTTAGCCATTCCTAGCTGGCTGACTGCTATAAGCATTGTAAGCATTACATATTTTGTTGTTTTCATATTGTTGTTATTAATAGACTTCTGAACAGTACTTAAAGCTGCACACCGTCTGCGTATTAGTATTATTTTTTATCTTCTATTTTCACTCTATATCTAAACCCGCCGTAAATCATTCGTCCAAATACTGGCCCCCACACACTTGTAGCATCAAAATTCGAACCAAACGGATTAGCTGCACCTAAAATAGGGTTTGACTGTTTGTAGTTTAGTAAATTTTCAACCCCTACATAAAACTCAACAGGTTTCTTCTTAAATCGTTTGCTAATCTGCGCATTTAACATAGGAAACACTGGGCTATATTGCGCATCAAAGTTCTCAGCAGCAAAATCTAGTCCTGGAACACGTTGTGGGCCGTAAATTTGTAGCGTTGACGAAAATTGCCACTTGCTGCGATTGCTTTGTGTGACATTCACAAACCCTCTATGCCTTGATATTAAAGGTTTAACAACACGATTGCCATTATACACTGAAGTAACATCAAACAAACGATAGGCCAACCGCAACTCTGTTCTTCGAGCAGGTTTTAAATCCAATTGTGCTTGCGCACTATTGGCAATCGTTCCGTTTTTCAACGACTCCAATACCAATGTTGATCCTTCTCTATTCGTTAATAACTCGTTGTAAAATGTAGTCCTAAAAAAATCAATTTGTAATTCAGACGGTATGTATGAAATCTTAAACTTTTGCTGAATACTAGCGCCCATATTAATTGACGATTCTTGAATAATGCCAACCGTTTCGTCTGCTTTAGTGTTTAAAACAACGGGTTTAGACGATATCATCAAGTTTTGGTTTTGAGCAAAGAAATTAGGCGTTCTTCTTCCATTACCGATAGAGAACCTCAAAGCCGTTTTCTCATCTTTTGAATTCCGTTTACCATGAAACCTAAACGTTGGGAAAAAGCCAAACAAATTGCTGTAGTCCAACCGTGCTCCTGATACTAGAATCCATAAACTATCTGGCTTCATCGTGTACTCGAAATAAGCGCCCGGAACCATTTCTTGTCTATCGACGTTAAACGTGTCAAAAGATTCTTCTACCCAATCTGCAATAAAACTAATCCCTGCTTTATAACCGTGATTTGTGTTTCCGATTATAGACTGATACATCAAGTTAACATATGCGGTTTGTCCTTTGGTTGCTAACACCCGCATACTATCGTTCCCATAAACGGTTTTACTGGAAATGGTATTGAACGCATACTGAGAGCCTAAGCTCTTATAAGGTTTGTCTTTAAAAGCCTTGCCAAGTTTGGCCCAAACATCAAATTGCTCATTATCAATTAACACATTGTATGGATTTAAGCGCTCTGGTCCAAACTGACCTGCCGTTTTCTCGTCTTTGTTGTACGATACATTGAGCTGGCCTTCTACCCCATTATCACCATGAAACTGCCATCTGTTCATCAGTTGGTACTGCGTGCTTGTAGGGTTGTCCATAAAGCCATCATTATTTCGATCCATTTCATTGGGTCGAATACCAAATCGGCCAAAGAGTGACGTTGCCACATGTTTACTCAAATCACGTCGAACCATGATGTCGGTTTCACTTCTTCCTGATTCCGAAACAAATTGGTCAAACATAAACTGATCACGGCCATATGGTTTTTTCATCTCAATATTTATCTGACCCGACATGCTTTCAAAACCATTTACAACACTCCCTGCTCCTTTCGTAATTTGAATGCCTTCTACCCAAGCTGCAGGTATAAAGCTTAGTCCGTAGTATGCGTTTAGGCCACGAACTGATGGCATAAATTCTCTACTAATGGATGTGTATACGCCATCGAGTCCAAGCATCTTGATTTGTTTTGTACCTGTAACCGCATCGGTAAAAGATACATCAATTGCTGGTGCATTCTCAAAACTTTCCGACAGATTACAACATGCTGCTTTTTGAAATTCTTGTTCTCGCAAATGCAAGGTTGTGCGTGGATCTAACGTGCGAATGCCATAAGTTCTGCGTCGTTTATTGAGTTCCACAACGCCAAGATTACCAGCAATGGGTTGTAACACTATTTCTATCGCCTCCTTTTTAGTGATGTCTATTGTATCAGAAACAAAGGAAACATAGCTGACTACTATTTGTGTAGTGTTTACGTTTAGCTCTATTTCAAAAAATCCATTGCCATCTGTTGTTGTTCCATTTGGCTGGCCTAATTCTAAAATAGCTGCCCCCTCCAAGGGGATCTTTTTCTTTTTATCTTGGGCATAAACATATCCACTCAAATGTTTCGCATTTGCTTGAAATACGGTGAATAATGCTAACGCACCAATTAATATGTTTTTCATTAAGTATTTACTTTTATTAAAGGGAATAAACGTTTGTATAAACGTATAGGACAGTATTACACTGCCGTAATAAAAGTGTTGGCTAACACAGGATTACCTGTGTTAAGTCCCTGACTTGGACAGAATGATATGGTATGTTGTAAGGTTGTACGGTTGGTTTTTCACCGTCGTACAAGGTAGTGATAATCGGGTTTAATTGGTTTTGGATATAAACAAAAGGGGTTTTTAAATCCTCAAACTGATTAACGGTAAAGTCTAGCAACTGAGGCTCTACTTGAAACTGCTCCGAATCACAACAATCTGAATCGGGAATTGCTCCACAATCATCAATGTGACAAAGTGCTTCAGCTTCTTCTTCCCCAAAATGAATTGATTCTACTGAATCACAGCAAAAATCTACACACAACTGCACACCAGTGTAATTACAAGCAAGTGTAATCAAAACGAGTATGGCTGTAAAGCGTTTCATTCGACTGCAAAAATAACGGGTTTATATCAAATTAAGTACCTGATATAAACCCGTTGATGTAAATATGGTTTGAATATTACCGAATTGATTACCAACGTACTGGTGGTTTTTTCAATCCAGGAAAACTTCCTTTGCCCGAACCAGAACCAGATCCAGCGTCTGGCGTAAATATTCCATCTTCGAAATTAGGAAACCGTCTGTTAGAGGAGTTATTGCGCACCCGTGCGTTTCTTTTTGACTTCTCGCATGGACAAGGAACAAACACCTTGGTTGAATCGGTTGGGTCGACGTACAACGTTTGCGTCCGTTCTTCCCAATGACCAGGTTCATCTATTACTTTCGTTCTGGTTTCACTGCTTACGTCAAATACAACTCCAAATTGAACTTGGCCAGCATTCATGTTTAATTTTTGACGACCTAAATCATAATCTAAGCCATTGAAGCTAGTGTTGTTATAATCTACCGTTTCGACGGAACGTGAATTTACAATCGAATATCTAGCATCTAAATACATTCTAGGTGTAATTCTAAGTTTTGCCCCTACCCCATACTTGGTCGACAATGCGGCTCTGGTATGGACACCATTTTCTTGTGTACTCTCATAGTCAGCCGAAGACAATAATGCTCGCGTTGTTTGTGCAGTTGTTAGTATTCGTCCGCCTGCAGATCCATGTATATAGGGAACAATTGGGAACTGTGCCCATTCGATTTGCCCAGAAAAATATAAATCATTACTGTGGCTACGTAAAAACGTCAAACCACGATCTTCATTTACCGAATTGATTAACACCTCCGAACTCTCAGAGCGTCCATAGAACTGCATGCCCCAGTCAATGCCGGCATAAATGGCGAGATTTTCGCCTGGTAAAATGTTTCCAGACATAAACTGCAAGTTGAATCCATGGGTTTCGGTGTGTCTCCCAATTCGCTCCCAATCATAGGCATCTGTTAATTGCTGATTCGTATAATACAGTCCAATCCAACCGTCTTCAATGTCTCTTGATGGCGGATGATATAGGTAGGTATAGGTTGTATCTACCCAATATTTTGACACCACATTTTTTAAGAACTTAGCTGTATCAGGAGCTTCTATATCCTTTTCGGGTGTTGCACCCAACATGTCAATATCAGACAACGGAGAAATATCTCTTTGGCTAGGCAGCACCTCTGGTGTCTGATTTTGAGGCAGGCTCAACGACTCAACAAAACTCTGTAGATTAATCTCTGCTTGGTTTATGATTCGTTCCCCAGTTTCTTGTTCCGTTGGTAAGGCAACCACTGATTCGACCATATCTGGTCGTTCAGATTGCGCTAACGCTGTGATGATTTTGTTTGGTGTTGCTTCCGTAATTATTACAGACGCTTGTTCTTGCGGAGTTGACATCCACATCAAACCAGCCGTAAGTGTTGTTATTAGTATCATAATGGTTATGTGTTTAAAATTAGTGAAAATATGTTTATCTGGAGGCAATAATATTGCGCCGTCGTCTGAATCTAACTTCGACAACATATCATCCCAATCTCCATTTTGGAATGGCATTTCATGCGATCCTAGATTGTCTTGAAACGCCTTGTCGATCGATATGTAATCTGGTTTATTCATAGGTTTCAATCCATTGTTTAAGACGCTTACGCGCATTGTTAACGTGCCATTTACTTGTGCCTACTGACATACCTAACTCTTTAGCTATGTCTGCATGTGAAAAACCCTCAATGGCAAAAAGATTAAAAACAACTTTCGTTGTAAGCGGAAGTCGGTGCATCAGATTGATTAAATCCTCTGCAAATAACTTCTCTACGATGCTTGACTCTACCTCAAAATCTACGTCTAGTTCTTGGGTTGGCATTTGCTTCGATTTCCGAACATGTTTACGAACATGGTCAATGGCTGTGTACTGAACTATACGGTATATCCATCCACCAAATTCATATTTCTTGTCGTACGTCGATAAGTATTTGAATACTTTAAGAAAACCATGATTTAAAACGGCCAAGGCATCATCTCTATTTTCACAATACCTTAGGCACAATGCTAACAGCTTACCATGGTATGTTTGATAGAGTTTCGCTTGAGCAACCCGATCATTTTTAAGACACCGTTCTATCAAATCCTCAAGCGATAAACTTGAATCTTTCACTTGATCAAGATGGATTGATATGTCTAATGTTGGGTTAATCGTCGTAAATCACTTTGTCCTTCATAAACATCTACGACAACTATTACTCCAAAGGTTGGGTTTGTATCAAAAAAAATAGAAAGAAGCCTTACACTTCCCTGTAGTTCTTATGTTCGCCGATTCGCCAACCGGTTATTTTTTCGACCCAATACAAAAAAGCCGTTTTTATTCCAAAGTTCTTTCGACTTGGATCAAAGGGGAAAGACCAGTTCATTTTGTCAATTCTGGTTTGCATCACTTCAGGGTGCGATCCATTGAAAGGTTTCAACGAATCAATTTGGCTAAAATCAAAGTCTTTGTCTGGGTCGAATCGTTCCTCCACCCATTTGTCGGAATGCCACAGTTTATTGGCTTCATACGCCTTTGCCATCATATACTTGGGATGACGTACCCAGCCATAGTGATAAATGGCTGCATTAATCTTTTTTACTTTTAGCTTTCGACCTTCTTTACGAAATCCTTGTGCATCCTTCCAACTGCTTATTTGTTTATCATTTTTGATAATGCGTATCTCTTTCTTATACCACGTACGGCTGTCGCCAACAAAATCATAGCTACCATAAAAGTGTTTATAATCGAATAATAATCCTTCAATTGTGTTGTCTTGATGATGTCGCTTCATTTGATTGCGTATCTCATCATAATATGTTTCATGAATGCATTCATCCGCTTGAATATAGACAAGCCAATCTGCCTTATCGCTCACCGCTTCTTTTGCTTTGTTGGTCTCTTCTGCCAATACTTTACCACCCTCTCTTAATGCGTCATCCCAAATGGTATCGATAATTCGAATTTTGGTCTTATCAATCGCTTCAATAACGGATCTGGTATTGTCGTCAGAGGCACCTACAGCAACAACCATTTCGTCTACCAAAGGCAAAACAGATGAAATCGCCTCAACTACAGGATAATCAAGCTTTACAGCGTTTTTAACGAAAGTGAATCCACTCACAAACATGGCGCGAAGTTATTATTATTTGAGCACGAAAAATTAAAAAAATAATGCGTTTAAACCGTGGTGTAACGCAAGGTAAAATCAGTCGTAATACGCCGTTGGAATAAAACACATTTCGTTCAAAATTTCTTGTTGAACCAAGTACATTTGCACCAATGTATTACAACAACATACTTGAGACCATTGGTAATACTCCTTTGGTTAAATTAAACGACATTGTTGCTGAAGTATCGGCAACTGTTTTAGCAAAGATTGAAACGACAAACCCTGGTAATTCGGTAAAAGATCGGATGGCTTTGCAAATGATTATTGACGCAGAAGCCGATGGCAGATTGAAGCCAGGAGGAACTATCGTTGAAGGTACAAGTGGAAACACAGGTATGGGTTTGGCCATTGCCGGACTAATTAAAGGGTATAAATGTGTTTTTGTAACAACAGACAAACAGAGTAAAGAAAAAGTAGACATTCTGAAAGCTGTAGGCGCTGAAGTTATTGTATGTCCTACAGATGTTGACCCTACAGACAATCGATCATATTACTCTGTTTCTAAAAGACTAGGTGAAGAGATTCCAGGCGCATGGTACGTCAATCAATACGACAACCCAAGTAATGTAAAAGCACATTATGAGCAAACAGGTCCTGAAATTTGGAAACAAACAGAAGGTAAAATCACACATTTTGTTGTTGGCGTAGGAACTGGCGGTACAATTAGCGGTGTTGGCCGATATTTAAAAGAACAAAATCCTGATATTCAAATTTGGGGAATTGATACCTACGGGTCGATTTTTAAGAAATATCACGAAACTGGTGAGTTTGATGAAAAGGAAATCTATCCTTACATCACCGAAGGCATCGGTGAAGACATTCTTCCTAAATGTGTCAATTTTGATGTGATTGACAAGTTTGAGAAGGTGACGGACAAAGATGGATTGGTATGGCAGCGCAAACTAGCTAGAGAAGAAGGCATATTGGTTGGAAACTCAGCTGGCAGCGCGGTAAAAGGTATACTTCAATTAAAAGACCACCTAAAACCCGAAGATGTTGTTGTCGTGTTGTTTCACGATCATGCTACACGTTATATGGGCAAAGCGTTTAACGACGATTGGATGAAAGACAGAGGGTTTCTTGACTCTAAACCTAAAACTGCCTTAGATTTAATATCAAGTCATCAGCACTTGCCGTTAATTACGGTATTGGATACAGATTTAGCTAAATCGGCGTTCGATAAGATGGAGAAGTATAGCATCTCACAACTCCCTGTAGTCAATGAGGCAGGTGACTTTATTGGTTCGTTAAACGATCACCACATCTTTAGACTTTTGCTTAATGACCTCGACGCTGGTAACCAGCCGGTAAGTGAAATTATGCAAGCCCCATTCCCAATTGTAAGTTATTACGAAGAAATGGAATCGGTTTCAAAATCGATTAACAAAGAAAACCCTGCCGTAATGGTTAAGGATCTTGGTGGAGTTTACCACATCATTACGAAGTACGATTTGATATCTGCTTTAGCCAAATAAAGCTTGTCATGTCTCCATTGCATCAATATACCGATCAAATGGGACATCAAATTGAGTTACAAGGTGTACCGAAAAAGGTAGTTTCCCTTGTTCCTTCTCAAACCGAGCTGCTGTACTACCTAGGTGTTAAACCAGTTGGTCAAACGGTTTTTTGCATTCATCCATCAAACGAGTTTAAAAGCGCCAAGAAAATCGGTGGAACAAAGAAGTTGCAATTAGACGCTATTCGTGCTTTGCAACCTGATCTTATTATCGGCAACAAAGAGGAAAATGATGCTGAACAAATCAAAACATTACAAGCTGAATTCCCCGTTTGGATGAGCGATATTAATACTGTGGACGACTCGTATGATATGCTGCGATCGATAGGACATATCTTTCATAAAACAGATGAAACCGATAATCTAATTTTCAGCACACAAGAAGCGTTTAATCGTTTAATAACTCCTAATTCGCATGCAAATGATGTCTTGTATATCATTTGGAATGACCCATACTTCTGTGTTGGATCAAACACATTTATCCATGACGTTTTAAAAAAATCGGGATTTACAAACGCTGTCCAAAACCAGTCTAGATATCCTGAATTGAGTACAACCGACATACACCAAATAGACCCTTCCTATATATTCTTATCAAGCGAACCCTACCCTTTTAAGACTGCACATAAAAATGCAATTTCTTCCGAATTTCCAAACGCAAATGTTGTGCTGGTTGATGGTGAAATGTTTAGTTGGTATGGCAGTCGTTTGCAGCACACCCCGCAGTACATAAACGAATTAATTTCCGATATTAGACATAAACCCAAAGGTTGATATATATCCAGAAAAAGTAATTGATCTGAAGTGTTGTAACCGCTTACTCTTGGCCAACAAACGCAAGAACCTTATCCAACTCATTGTGCTTAAACCAAACACTTTGACTCTTGTTTTTAAACCATGTTACTTGTCGCTTTGCGTAGCGACGGGTGTTTTGTTTAATCTGTTCAACGGCTTCAGCTAAAGATATTTTACCGTCAAGATACTCGAATAACTCAGCATAACTCACTGTTTTTAAGGCATTTAAATTCTTAAATGACTCTAGTGCTTTCACTTCTTCCAATAATCCGTTTTGCATCATCCAATCAACACGTTGGTTGATTCTATCATATAGCTTCTCTCGATCATGGTCTATGGATATCTCTATGGCCTTAAACGAACGTTTAGCAATCTTTGGTTTTGTTATCTGGTCATGCGTTTTACCTGATATTTCGACCCGTTCTATGGCACGCATCAACCGCTGAGGATTTTGATTGTCAATCGATTGCGCATAGACTGGGTCTATTTCAGTTAACCGATTAACAAGTCCGTCAACACCTTTTTCGTTGTATAGAATATGTAGATTGTTACGAACAGTTCCGTCGTCTTTAGGTGCCTCATGAAATCCATGCAGAACCGCATTGATGAATAATCCGCTCCCTCCCACCATTACTGCGTAGTCGTTGGTTTCGAATACCTTATTCAGCATTTTAATGGCATCGCGCTCATATTCTCCAGCAGAATAATAGTCGTGTATGGATTTGTGTGCAATAAAATGATGTTTAACCGTTTCTAATTCCGACGTGGATGGTCGAGCCACACCAATGTTCAGTTCTTTGTAAAACTGTCTAGAATCGGCAGACAATATGCTTGTATGGTAGTGCTGGGCGAGTGAAATACCCAATGCGGTTTTTCCAGAAGCCGTTGGGCCTCCGACAACAATTAAGGTCTTTTGAGAACAGTTGTGGGTCAAGCTTCTTCTGGTTCAGAAAAACTACCAGAACTGTCCATATCACCGTCTATACCCATGTCACTTACATCTGGCTCTTCTGCTTCACTTATAATTTCGTCAACAAGTTCTTCAAACTCATTGGTTGCATTACCAATAACATGTATTTTTTTCTGCTTAGGTGGTTCGCCAACCACTTTAACTACTTGCGGATATATAATGGCAGCATTAGCACGCTCAATTTTAAACAACTGCACTCTAAAAGCCCATTCCAGTTCGTCGTGGGTAAAAAGTAACATGCGCTGATGCGGGTCATTCATAAACGCATTCAACTTACAATCAGTCATTTGAAGTACGCTTTCAACGTCTGCGTTCGTTATTTCTTTTCCTTTTCTCCAATTGTCTCCTGACATAAAAAATGAAGCAGTCACTTTTGGATCAAACTTGATACTTTCCACGATGGCATGGTATAAATCACGGAAGGTTTGATTTGCGCGAACTTCTATCATGCGTTCAACGTCATCAACTTCTTCAAATGTTATCTTAAATCTATATACAATCATTTAACTTTCAGTGTTTTATGCTTTCGACAAGCCAAGTTCTTTGCCTTTCTTTAGAACAAAATTAATAGCCTCGTCTCGATTATTTCGTATTTCTCCTTCTAAAACTGCTTCCTTCAACGCATTCTTAATAATCCCGACCTCTCTAGATGGTCTGATATTAAAGAGTTTAATTATGTCTTCTCCCGACATGGGTGGTTGAAAATTACGCACTCTATCTCGCTCCTCAACATCTCTTATTTTTCCTTCAACCTCAACCAAATTCGCTAAAAACCGTTTAACTTTTCTTTCGTTCTTTGAAGTAATATCACATTTACTAAGACAAAGTAAATCATCAATATCTTCTCCTGCATCAAAAATGAGCCGACGTACGGCGCTATCGGTTACAATCTCTTTGGTAAGGGCAATAGGTCGTAAATGCAGCAGTACCAACTTAGACACATAACGCATCTTATCGTTTAATGGCAGTTTAAGCCGTCTAAAGATTGATTTTACCTTTTTAGAACCAACAAATTCATGACCATGAAACGTCCAACCTTCTTTACCGTTAAAGTCTTTCGTATCTGGTTTAGCAATGTCGTGCATTATTGCGGCCCATCGTAACCAGAGGTCATTAGACTTATCAGCCACATTATCTAACACTTGAAGGGTGTGATAAAAATTGTCTTTATGTTTTAATCCATTTCTCTCCTCAACACCTTGAAGGGCAATCATTTCTGGGAAAAACTGGTGCAATAGTTTGGTGTCGAACATCAATTTAAAACCAACAGATGGTTTGTCTGCTGCTATAATCTTATTCAACTCATCGGTTATACGTTCTTGACTAATAATATCCAGTCGGCTTGCAGTAGCCTTGATGCCTTTTAAAGTATCACCGTCTATAGTGAAATTTAGCTGCGTGGCAAATCGCACAGCACGCATCATGCGTAAAGGATCATCCGAGAACGTTTGCTCTGGAGCTAAAGGTGTTCTTAGCGTTTTGTTTTCCAAGTCTTTAACGCCGTCAAATGGATCAATTAAAGTCCCATAGTTGGATGCATTTAAACTTATGGCCAACGCGTTAATTGTAAAATCTCTTCTGTTTTGGTCGTCTTGACTACTACCTTCTTCTACAGCCGGCTTCCTACTATCGTGGGTGTAAGACTCCTTTCTTGCCCCAACGAATTCAAAGTCCCAATCGCTTTGTCGGATATGCGCAGTACCAAAGTTCTTAAAATAATTCACTTCAGTGGCATTTTCTAGACGCTTTGCAACTTCTTTGGCAAGTGCAATTCCACTCCCAACAGTCACAAAATCTATGTCCTTGCACGGTCTATTAAGTATGGCATCACGCACAAACCCACCAACCACAAACACCTCTAAACATAGGTCTTCGGCAGCTTCTTTAACTACATTGAATATAGGGTGACCGAGATGTTTTAACATGGGCGGCAAATTTAATTCGAATTCTTAAAAGCCACTTCACTTGGCAAGTTTATTGCAACATGATGTTAAATGGTTATTGAAGTTTTGATGATTATATGCGAAAGATTCGATGAACCACGTTTAATTTGAAATGCCTATGAAACTTTTTAAGACAACTATCGCACTCATTTGTGTGTTATCACTTTCTAATTGTTATGTATTCGCTCAAAATTCTGACCTAGTAAACAATAAAGAAGTACAAGAGTTAAATAAGTTAAACCCAGCACTAACAGGGGTTTTAAATAGACTCCGCGTATTAGGCAATGCCTCTCAAAATGTAGATCTTGGTATTGAGACTAGGTTGTTTAAATCAGCCAACCACTTGGGTTTCTATGCCAAATTCGATAATCTAGACAACCTAGATAGACAATCGTTTAACTTCAGTTATGCGCGTGACGTGTTTGATAAAACTGGTCTGAAGGTAAAGTTGGGCGGTAATATTGACTATCAAATCAAAGTATACCATAACGATCAGCAGATATTAAAAGATTTTAGTTTTAAAGATTTTAATGGTTTTGAATACCGTATTGATTCTGCAAATGCTAAAAACTTTAATATAGATAGTAAAGTCTTTAATCTTAGCGTTGGCAGCTCGTTATTATATAAAAACATTTTACTAGGTGTTACCCTAAACCACCTAAACACCCCAGATGTTTCCATACAAAAAGGAATAGAGCAATTCAGTGACCTATCAATTAGTGCGCAACTCCTTGGTTTCTTTATACTTAGAAAGCAGATAACAATTATACCAACGGCCATCTATGCCAACCAAAAAGAGGATGACTTTACGAGTTTAGGCATGAGCGTCAATTACAAGTCGGTAACGTTTAACGGCCAGTATGAAGATTTAAATGGGTATACTGGTTATGACTTTGGATAAACTGTGCGGTTAATAAAACGTCATTTACTGAATTTGTCTTACCGTACCGATTTAGTATCAGCTTCACAAGGACAAAGCAGTGCTATAATCAGTGCCACGATTAACAGTACCCTATTTAAGCCTAAAAAAGAGTTAGAGGGTATTTTGGATCGAATTAAGTTGGTGTACTAAAAAGTTTGGAGCCAAGATACCATAGGTACAGAAAAAGTAAAGACTTCGCCACTTGTACGTGTTGTAATCACGCCAGCAAGCACCACTTGAAAGGCTTTGTTGTGTGCCTGATTAAAACGCATCCCGTGCATAATTAAAACTGTAGGTTGAATACGTTGATGTCGTTTTCTTTAGGGTTTGCTAATGATTGCCGCGAATCGATAGAAAATATACACTCTAAATCCATCTTATTACGTGAGGTCAGTTAAAGGCTTCTTATCTAGCCCTTTATGGGGTTACGGAAGAAAATATACGGATTACGTAAAATCGTTCCTGAGTTAGTTTGAGCCCTATTCTTATTAACGATCTTAGACAAACTAAAAATGTCGTTCAAGGTTCATGTAATTTGTTTAGACAGATTATAAATAACTTAAAATCGACACAGTTCACCGTACCTACTCATAACTGCTGTAAATATACATTAGTGCCCTATTTTTCAGTAACTTTCAATCAAAAAGTAGGTAAGACTGTGTTCAACTCCTTTCATTTTGTTTAGTCTAAAAATATCTTTTTTGTTTAAAACACAACACTTATCGTTAAACAAATATTAATTTAGTGTGTTGATTATTAAATTAAAAACAACACAAATGAATTTACTTGACATTTTAATTATCCCAAAAGATGACGCTGTTGCGTTTACATTCTTTACTGGTTACATGGCCATGTTGGCTGCCTCTATTTTCTTCTTTTTTGAAAGGGGTAGAGTTGCAGACAAATGGAAATTATCTTTATTGGTTTCGGCACTTATTACATTTATTGCTGCCGTGCACTACTATTACATGCGAGATTACTACCTAGCTACAGGTGAGAATCCGACTGCTCTGAGGTACATTGATTGGACACTTACTGTGCCTTTGATGTGTGTTGAGTTTTACTTATTAACGAAAGCAGCAGGTGCAAAACTTTCATTAATGTGGAAGTTAATCGGCGCTTCTGTAGTGATGTTAGTTGCTGGTTACATTGGAGAAGCTTTCAATCCAAAAGGTGGAGACACTGCACATTCAGTAATGTGGGGCGTTATCTCTACAATTGGATACATTTACATCTTGTACACTGCATGGTTTGGTGAGGTTGCTAGATTAGCAGAATCAAGTAACAACGCAGTCGTGAAGAGAGGTGTAAGAACTTTAGCTTGGTTCGTACTGGTTGGTTGGGCTATCTATCCCATAGGTTATATGTGTATGCCGGGTGGATGGTTGAATATGTCACTCGGATGGGGATCTGAAAATGTAGACTTGTTCTACAACATTGCAGATGCTATCAACAAAATTGGTTTTGGTTTAGTAGTCTACAGTATTGCTACATCATCATCTAAAGAAGATCATGCTGCTTAGTTAAAAAATAATTATCGACCCTGCGCCGTAAACAGCGCAGGGTTTTTTTATGACCAAAGCCATATTTTTCTTTATTGCCTGTCTTTTATTATTGTTACCGTTCGTATTTACGTTAGAAGGTAATTCTTTTTCGGCACAACTGATAATTACAACGCCTTTCCTGTTGTTTCTTGGTATTCCTCACGGCGCAATAGACAATTTGCTGTACCTGAGGAATAACAACATTAACAACATCCAATTTATTGGTGCCTATCTCGTTTTTATTGGCCTAAATGTGGCACTGTGGTTTACAATTCCATGTATGGCCTATGTGCTGTTCCTTTTACTTTCAGCCTATCATTTCGGACAGTCTCAATTCTCTCATTACCTTCAAAATCAAGCTATAAGCTTTCAAGCGCTTTACTTCCTATGGGGAGTTTCTATACTCTCTGCGTTGATTTACTTAAATATAGATGATGTATACATCATCATGGATCAACATGAAGAGTTTGCAGCTTTTAAATCATTACACCAAAAAAATGTACTGCGGTTCTTATTTTTTGGTTCAACTGCAAGCAGCCTGCTGCTCATGATCTATCATGGGTTTAAAAATCATATAAAATGGGAGTCCATACTGATGGAAACTGTCGTAATTACTTTAATACTGGTTTGTTTCTACCTAATGCCAATCCTAATAGGCTTCTCCCTATATTTTGTAATCCTTCATTCCTATAAGGTTTTAAAAGAAGAATACAATTTTTTGCTATCCGAAAAGGAAATTAATTCAGTCAAAAACTTTTTCTTATTAATAACCCCGTTCACCCTATTTTCAATTTTCGGCATCACATTTTTGTTTGCTTTAATCCATTTTAACATTCTTCAGATATCTTATGGGTATTGTCTGTTGATTGCTATTTCGTCCATAACCTTACCTCATGTATTTGTGATGAATAAATTCTACCGCCTTTTTGGCAGAAACCAGAACACTTAATGGTTAGGAACGTTTGTGACGTTTCGAAGGATTTCTTGCAGAAGTTTTAAATTACCCAATTTCTGGGTTAAAATCATAGCGTTACTTCAAAGCCTGACTTCATTGTTGATTGTCTACCGTCTCCAACTGCTCATGGTACTTTTCAAGCCTTGCGTTGGCATTCGTATCAACTAACATAATAGCCAGATCTTAATCGTAATACAGCTAGCCTGTCAAACTGGTTGATCAATGAATATAAGTAACAGGGCAGCAACGACAATAATGACATGTACAACCTTTAAATAGATATTCTTATACTCTACTCTCACATCGATTTTTCGGTTCTGGTTATTTACCATTTACCTACTCTGTTGCATCCTTATTGTAATCCGATGTAAAACTTGTTACTCTTGCGTTATTAGCATAAAGGATACCGTAGCCCACAGCTACTAGGTTTTTTCAACCTCGGTCAATATATGACCGAAATACCTTCAGCCAAATACGCCAACCAAAAAGAGGATGACTATACGAGTTTAGGCATGAGCGTCAATTACAAGTCGGTAACGTTTAACGGCCAGTATGAAGATTTAAATGGGTATACTGGTTATGACTTTGGATAAACTGTGCGGTTAATAAAACGTCATTTACTGAATTTGTCTTACCGTACCGATTTAGTATCAGCTTCACAAGGACAAAGCAGTGCTATAATCAGTGCCACGATTAACAGTACCCTATTTAAGCCTAAAAAAGAGTTAGAGGGTATTTTGGATCGAATTAAGTTGGTGTACTAAAAAGTTCGGAGCCATGATACCATAGGTACAGGAAAAGTAAAGACTTCGCCACTTGTACCTGTTGTAATCACGCCAGCAAGCACCACTTGAAAGGCTTTGTTGTGTGCCTGGTTGAAACGCATCCCTGGCATAATTAAAACTGTAGGTTTAATTCCTGACTGTTCAATTTCAAACTGATCTACTGTAAAATCACCAACTTTTGTAGTGCCGTCATATATTGGATATTCTATGTCCTTTACTAATTGTGTAGCTACCAAGGTGGTTTGATATCTCGGAGCAATCACCGCCATACCATCAAAGATAAAACTGGCTTTTTTGCCTACAGGAGCAATCCCGGAAATGCCAAAAACGCCAGCACCTGTAAACGACTTAGTCAGTTCTGAAGAATACTGCTTACCAATAAGTTTGGTCAATGTATTTTTTGAGGCGGAATTATAAGAATATTGGTTGACAACCACATACTCTTGACCGTAATCCCTACTCCAATTTGGCCCAAGTACTGTCCACCCATAGCCTGCAGAAAAACTTAAGTTTGACTTACGCCCTCCTCTAGTATATGTAGCGAAATGAAGCCCGCCAAGTCCACTCCCATTCATTAAAAATCCTGATGAACCTACGATTGTACCAAGGGCAAAATGGTTGTCTGTTTTTGAATCAAATGAATATTTGGTTGCGATCGCAATTGGGCTAGCAATCCAGGAAGACATTACGCCAATAGAAAGATTGTCTGAAACGGCAAAATGGACCTCTGGTCCGTAGAGGTGAATCATGGCATAATTTTCTCCTTTTTTAATCGGCAGCGCATTGGTGGTAAGATAATACCTTGTAGTAAAAGGCCCTTCATTGCGATAATCCGAATATGCTCCACTTTCAATTTTATCAGTTTCTGTATCGCTTACCTTAACAATGCTGGCAATGTCTCCTTTAGAAATGTAAATTTTACCAATTGATTTTGTCATTAATAACACCTCACGACCATCATCAGAAACAATGTAGCCATAAAACTGAACGCCATCTGTTTTGGTGACAAGGTATAATTGCTTGGTGGTGTCTGTTTGGTCTGTAGCGTCTACAACCTGACCTGATACTTGACTGCTTGAAAAACCAATTAGAAATACGAATAAGATCTTTAAATACTTCATTTGTTCCCTTTTAAGCAGTAAAGGTAATTAGCAAAGAAGTGTATTATTATGACCATCACAGTATACCGATAATGACGTTTCTCATAAAGTATGTGCCGTACAAATATTTTTATACAACAAAAAAGCCGGCTTTAATTGCGTATAAAAAATGAAAACTAAAAAGTTCTTGTTAATTGTCATATAGAACGGTTAAAAAGCCCGGGCATAACCTACATATGGTAATGCAGGAATCGCGTCTGCAATATCTGGTATATGTAAAGCACCTAAATCGAATGAGTTGTACTTGTTTAGAATTCTGATTCCGTGAATACCAAAGTTCGTTGTACCTGAACTGCTTGGTAACACATAGTTTTCAGTCAATAGGGCAATTCCGTTGCTTATTCTAATCGTACCAGACAACATAATTGCTGGGTACTCTGACAGATCTCCATCAATAAGACCATATCCGACTCCAACCGATATATTAGACTCCGCACTTCCTAAGGTGGTCACGCCATAGGCGAGTGTCGCAGAACCACTTGAGCCCATACCAGCCATGATGAATCCCCCTCCAAGGTACAAATTGTCTGAAAGTTGAAACCCCACTTTTGGTGTTAGAAACCATATTGGTTCACCCAAGGATGTTGATATAAATTCTAAACCACCACCTATTGACAGGTTTTCTGAGATACCGTAATTTACAAAGTTTGTGGTTAGAAGGACGTTCTGGTAGTAGCCTGTTTTCTTTTTTATCGGGATTGCAGTTGGCCCGAAAAAGTAACGCGTATCGTGCGAATTTGCGAAGCTAAACTCCCCTTCGTAATCATTCTCTTTTATGGATTTCACATTGGACGATAGTAAGCTCAATTCACCATTTGTAGTCCTTAGCGTTATCGTAGTACTATCTCTCTTTACAATTTGGCCAGTGTAACTTTCGCCATTTTTCATATTAATGACGACTGTTTGAGCTTTCTCCATTGAGTCGGCTTCAGTTTGTGCATACAGTGTGTTTGCAATGAAGGAGAAAGCAAATACGATAAACCATGTTTTAAATGTTTTCATGTTTTTCTTTTTAGTGTTTTTAGATCGATTAGTCTGGTTACATTTTTACACTGCGAAGATAACCGACGAGAGATGACAAGCATAATTACATTATGCATTAAATAGTTTAAATCAACTCACATGTGCTGTTAATGTCAATAGACTATATTCTATTCAGCATATTGAGCAAATCATGCACTTATATAGAAATATTTTACTCATAATTTAAAACAACAGATGAGTGTATTGATGTTTTTAGTTAAATTCGATTATGAGTAATCAACAAGCATTTATTGACCACTGTAAACAGAAATCTTCCCAAGGCAACTTCGCAAGCGACTTGGCTGAGTTAATAGGCGTCAATGTAGATGCAGCCTATCGACGAATTAGAGGCGCCACGGCTTTGACATATGATGAAATAGAGCGGATGTGCGTCCATTACAATGTTTCTTTTGATTCTGTTACAAATTACAAAGGAAGCCTTGTCCCATTTCAGTTTAACGCGATGTTTCAAGAAAACTTTAGTATCGAAGTTTACCTACAGAACATATCAAATCAATTGAAAGATTTAACCACTACAGAAGACAGTAAATTTGTTATTACAGCCATGGATTTACCCTATTTTAGGCAATTTGGGTACAAAGGATTAAGTCGATTTAAATTGTTCTTTTGGCAACGTTCTGTGCTAAACCTTGACACTTTTAAGAGAAGACAATTTAAAATCGATGCGGAAGAGAACAAATATGACCTGATAACTACAGCTATTTTTGAAGACTACAATCGGGTTGATTCTACGGAAATCTGGACTCCGGAAACCATAGACAGTAGTATTAAACAAATACAGTATTACTTAGAATCTGGTTTGTTTGAAGACAACAACATCGTTTATCAGCTTTGCGACGAATTGGATGACCTGCTCGATACCGCTAAAAACCAGGCTGAGTTTGGCAGAAAATCATATCAAAACGAATCAGGAATATTCTCAGCCAAGTTTGCCATGTACCAAAGCGATATATTTCTTAGCAACAATTCGATTCAAGCCCATAAAGACGATCGTATCTACACCTATGTAAGTTTTAACTCCTTCAACTCTTTGATGTCATTTTCGCCTGGATTTGCGAATGATTGCCACGAATGGATTGAACAGATTAGGACAAAGTCCATCTTACTCAGTGAAGTAAGTGAAAAGCTTCGTTTTCAATACTTCTTAGGTTTACACAAAAAGATTAATGTACTCAGAAAAATGGTTCAAGAAATGATCTAAAAATCTTTCTTCTTCGCCATTCTTAATATATTCCAAGCAGGTAATACCACCCAAGCACTTAATACTCCTAAGGCAACCAATATGCCTTTGCTTGTGCCTAAAAACAACTTAAACGTGGCACCAGTGTAGCCAAACAAAGCAGAGATATCTAATTTGAGTAGAATCAATATTCTAGATAAATCAATTGGATTAAACACGGTAGCCATCAAGGCGAACTTGTCTAGTGGATAGTCGTCAAACATCAACAAACAAATTAGAAATAAGCCGTCGTATATGACTGCCAGAATGAGCCATAATAGAATAGCATAACCAAATCCTTTTATCTTGTTTTCAAACAAGAGTCCCATGTTATAAGCCAAAGCCACGAAGATGAAGGTTAAGAAGCCCCCCACCATTAATAGAGACGCAAAATTCCATATCTCTGCCGATTCGAAAATACCATAGGCTGCAAAGGGTATTGCTAATCCAAGTGTTAAACTCAAACCTAAAGACAGCGACAAGCCTATGTATTGTCCTAAAAATATAGTTGAACGTTTCAACGGTTGTGCCAACAACAACTCTGTAAACTCACGTGAATTGTAATAGTGCATCACACCAAAAACGGTTCCAACCAACGGGGTTAGCACCACAATGATGTTCATTAACGTAATCACGGCTTTCGAAACGTCGTTGCTTAAGAACAGCATTACGAAACCTATGGCCAAGTAAAACAAAAAATATACGTAACTCCAACGGCTCCGCATTAAGTCAAAGAAGATGTATTTAAATATCTTAATCATGATTATGCTAATAAGTTGGCGATTGCGTGTTCTAAATTTTTCTCTCCGGTTTCTTTTCGAAGCATTGGAATGCTGCCTTTAAAATGGATTTTCCCATCTAACAAAAAGACAATTGTGTCGGCCACTTCTTCTACAAAGCTTATTATGTGTGAGGTAATTAAGATGGTTTTACCTTTTTGCTTTTCTTGCATTATTAGATCCTTTAAACGTAACACAGAAATAGGGTCAAGACCGGAAGTAGGTTCATCCAAAATGATTAAATCCGAGTCGAACATAAACGTTAAAACGAGGTTCACTTTTTGTTTTGTTCCTCCCGATAAATGTGCAAGTTTCTTTTTTAAGTGGGATTCGAGGCCAAAGAGCTCAATTAAATGCGCATCGTCTGCTGGTTTTTTTCGAATGTCTCTAATCATTTTAATTAACTCCAACACACTTAAATTTCCAGGAAAATTAGCGATCTGAGGCAGGTAATTAATGTTATTACGGTATTCAAACTGGTTTTTAACCAATTGGCCATTGATAAGGATATCACCCTTATTGGGCACTACCATACCCAATAAGCTTTTTATTAACGTTGTTTTACCCGAGCCATTTGGCCCAAGAATGGCAAAAATGCCTTGTTGTTCGATAACCAAATCGAGCTGGTTAAGTACCTCAACCTTGCCAAATTTTTTAACTAAGCCTTTAAATTCAATCATGAGACTTTCTTCATTAAGGGTTCATTATCTTTCAGATTGTCTGGTGTAAATACGGGTGAAACCTTTTCCGAAAAATTCAGTATTTCCACAAAAAGACTTCGTAGCAAAAGTATGGTCTCTGGTGTTCTGTTAACGATATACGAGAATAACTTTACAGGACGAAAAGGTACATCACCTATTCCATTTTTATCTAAATCGTAACCCGTGTAAGAACTCCAAAAATTATGATTGAAATTATTGTCGTTCACTTTGCTATTGTAAGACACATCAAATGAGTTGGTTAAGAAATTATTGTCATGAAATAAGTTCGTATAACAAGCACCCGAAATCTTTATTGCCCAGCCGTTACCAACAAAATTGTTGTTTACATAATTAATACGTGTGGATCCTTCGGCATATATACCAATTGTGTTTTCTTGAATCGTATTGTTTTCTATTTCAGCGTCATAAATCTCTTTTAAGAGGAGGCCATACGATGCACTCCCCCAGTTTTTAGTGAATGTATTATGAGTCATTATAATTTTCTTCGAAAACATCACGGCTACTCCTGCCCCATTGTTTCTGAAGGTATTGTAATGATATTCATTTTCGTTAGAAAACATAAAGTGCAAACCGTAGCGCAAGTTGTGATGGCTAAGGTTGTTGGTAATCGTGCTATTCGTCACAAATTCAAAGTAGATTCCATCACGTAAGTTGTGAAGTAGATTTTCTTTGACCTCTATGTGCGAACTATGCCACATATGCACTCCGTTGCCAGACCCTGCTTCAACTACCGCGTCACTTGAAATATGATTGTTGGCTATTGTTCCTTTGTGTGACTTTTCAACCAGAACCCCAAAAAACACATTTTCGAGCTCGGTGTTTTCAACCACAAAATATTTAGACTTTGTGATGTATATCGCCGCAAAATCTTTGGTGTAGCTAGTCCCAATATGTATGATACGCAGTCCGCTTATAGACACATTATTTGACTTAATGATTATTCCATAACCCTTTGATTGCACGTCTATCGTAGGTCGGTCAATGCCAACCAGTTCTAGCGGTTTGTTAATCGTAATATCGAATTCGTTATAGATCCCCTCAGAGATTTGGATACGATCGAATGAATCGGCTTTTTCTACTGCAGTTTTAATACTATTAATCTCACAGCTCGGACAAACAATAACTGTTTTTGCCGATGCTAGAAAACCAATACTTACAGCTAAAAAAGTAGTAAGATATCTGAATGACATTATATAATATACCTTACGCTCGCGTTGAAAACGTACTTCTCATTCATGAATAATGCCATGTTGTTTTGCACAACATTTAATCCAAATTCAGCACCTATTAGCAATGAATTATTAAGCAACAATGTGTTTAATCCGATTAACGAACGTACTACTTGTCTTTCGTAATTTTTAGTCATTGCCGTAGGAGCCATCATTGGGTTTAATGCCGCATCTTTCCCTTGAATGGCCCCATAGTTAACGCCCTCTACACGGATAGACGTACTCAACATTGAACTAATGGACAACGCTCCCCACATGTTGAGAGAATTTTTATTGCCGAAATTGTAGCCTTGTGAATTTTCACCCATTCTAAACGTGTTTAGTTGTTGGATTCCCCAAGATATTTTTTCTGTATTCCCGCGGTAAGTGGCACCAATTGTGGCATCCCAAGTTCCAGATCCAATTTGCATGGCATAAGGCAACTTGGCATTCTCGGCCATAGGTGTTTCATCTGTTCGAGTAACACTACCTAAGGGTACACTTAGTCCAGAATTGATATGTAACGAACTATAGTGTTTAGACACTAAGCCAATTAAAGCGGTCAACTTAAGGTCTGATAATCCTGTAGACGCGGTTTCAAAATCTGTATACATGGCAGGCATACCCATATGCATCATTTTCATTTGCATAGACATTTTGTTATTCGTAATGCCTTGCATGACCATTAAAGTTAACCGATCTGAAGGTGCATACATAACACCTAACATAGTCATAGACATGGTCATTTGCTCTGGAGCAACCATATAATTTACAAAAATCTCTTCGTTGTTTAAGTCTTTCTCGGCATTGCTGTTACCATCCATAGCCATGTACATCGATTTGACTGAAAACATAGCCCCTCCTTTTTCATGTAAGTGGTCTCCTCCAATTCCGGCAGGTCCATACATGTCAGCTCGGTTGTGATGGTGGTGTATATGATCCATTTCACCAAATCTTGAATCTTTAAAACGAATAAGTAATTCTGACCAGTTAACAACATCTCCAGATTTCTCTTTTTGCATCACTTTTGCAGCGTTTTCGGTGCCGTAACCAGATAGGTTTGCACCCATAGGACTGCGTAATGACTTACTAATCAAATAATAAGAACTGATTGCATCTACTAAAGTACCTGTTGTATAATCTGTTACTTGTAGTGATTTATAATCACTAATATTTTTTGTTTTGACCTCATTCACAAGACATTCAATGGCGTCGTAATATTTTACAATGCCAGAGGTGGTTGTGGCTTGAGCCTTAAATTTTGCATCTTTAATATCCATATTGCAATGCGCACAGGTTTGTGCGAAAGCTGGAAGAATCAAAAATGAAAATATGAGTGTGGTAGTTAATTTTGATAGGAATTTCATATTAATTTATTATTTGATTTTTTTATTTATTTGAGTCCACGTATATGTGGCATCTGACTCGTTGGAAATAAATTCACTGGTTTGTGACTTGTCATTAAATGCGGATAAATATTCGCCCATTGGGCTTGGAATCGCTTCAGAAATAAGGTAGGTCGCTTTCGTGGCGTCAATAAATCCATCAGGTTTTAGGAAGTCAACTACCAGGTACATACCAACTAATTCTTCTTTGTTATTTGTTTCATCCTTTAGCATACACTCAATGGCATCATACTTATAGACCTTACCTTTTGATGTCACTATTTCAGCAGCATGTTGCTCATCTACAATGTTCATTTTACAATAAACACAAGCGTCTTTGCCAAAAACTATGGGTTGAGGTTTAATAGAACAACCCGTTAAAATCACAATAGGTATTATCCATAATAAGCTTCTCATGATTTTGCCTCCTTTTTACCAAGAAAATGTGCGATAAATGTAAGAAACATCCCAACAAACAGGAAATATGCACCTAAACGAGGGTAAGAGTGAGCTACAAAGTTTAGGATCGTTTTTGTGCCCCATAATGGTGGCTGATAAGCCAATGGAGAACCATCTGGATTTGTAAATTTTATGGCTGCTTTATCGTGCAGGTTGTTGCCATAATCGTATTCCCATAAATAGAAATCATACATGCCAGCTATTCCGATTAAAGAGGCCATAATAAACCACGCTAGGTACCATTTATAATTCGCTTTAAAAGCGATAAGTAGTCCTGTAACGATCATGAACGCTACAACATAAGGGAAGACCCCAAATTCTGGAATCTTTTCAGGTATATCCTTCATCCCAACATAGTGATTCATGATATTTATGTTTTTGATATCATTCGGATTCATGTCGGCAATTTTATTGACATGAATATTCATCCCTATTGGATCAGGATATTGAGGTGCTTCTAAGGTGATATTCCACAATGGGAATAAATAAACACCAAACAGCAGTAGCACGCCCACAAGCATGAGCACTTTAGACTTTTTCATTAATATTTTATTATTATTTAAAAAAAAGGGGGACAATGAAATCATCCCCCATAATTTAAAAGTACCTGATAAACGATTAAATTTTATTCTTCTATTTCTTCGCCAAGTGACCAGCTAAGAGGTAGAGTAGAACTTGCGTCCGAAACTCTTACATATCCTTGCATTTCTTGGTGAAGTGCTGAACAGAAATCTGTACAGTAGAATGGCCAAACGCCTATTTGTTTAGGTTCCCAAACGAATGTTTCTGTTTGACCAGGCATAATAAGTAGCTCTGACGTATTTGCCCCAATCATACTCACACCGTGCGGAACATCATAATCCTGCTCTAGGTTGGTAACGTGGAAATATACTTTATCACCCACTTTTACGCCTTCGATGTTATCTGGTGCAAAGTGACTTCGAATAGTTGTCATATACACGTGAACCTCTTTTCCTTCACGTACAACTTTCGTTTCAGCTTCAGTTTTACATGCATAAGGGTGCTCGTTTTCTTCTAATTTGTAAATCTTTTTAGAATTAGGAGCAATTAGCGACGCAGGACAACCTGCAGCATAATGCGGTTCACCTATTGTAGGGAAATCCAATATCATTTCCATTTTGTCGCCAGTGATGTCATACAACTGTGCAGATTGAGTAACCTCTGGACCAGTTGGTAGATATCTGTCTTTTGTGATTTTGTTCATCGCTAAGCAGTACTTACCGAAAGGCTTTCGAGAATTACCACCTGGAATCATTAAGTGACCAACAGAATAGAATGTTGGCTTACGATCTACTACTTCCCAAGTTCCTACTTTCCATTTTACAACCTCAGAAGAGATAAAGAATGTAGTATAACCGAAACCTTTATCATCAAACTCCGTGTGCAATGGTCCTAATCCTGCTTGTTTTACAGCTCCTGCGTTTACCGCTTCGAAATCAAGGATTGGAATACCGTAAGCTTCACCAGCTACTTTACCTTCCTCAATTGCTTTCATCATTTTAGAGAAAGAGTGAACTGTTACGTCGGCAGATAATTTTCCACTACCTACAATGTACTCACCTGTTGGGTCAACGTCACAACCGTGAGGAGACTTTGGTGTTGGTAAGAAATATACTAGTCCTGGGCATTCAGCTGGATCTAATATTTTTACGTCTTCTTTCCAAGTTGTTACAGCCATTTGTCTTTTTTCGTCCCACTTGTTGTGTGCGTACTTAGACTTAACTGTTTTGAATTTCCCTTCTTTAATATACTCCTCTGCTTTTTTCCAGTTGATTGCCGCAATAAAATCTTTATCATTTTGCGATGCGTTAACTTCTAAAAGTGTAGAACCTTCCTCTGTATTGTACGTAGTAAAGAAGAACCATCCATGAGACTCACCTCTACCAGGGTGTGCTTTGTCATAATCAAAACCTGGCATCATGATTTGGAAATCAAGGCTCATTTCACCTGACTCTTGATCTACACCAAGAAATGAAATCGCTCCTTTAAAGTTGCTCTTGTACTGATTAATTGGCATATCCTGTTGTGGAAATGGTACTGCGAAACGCGTACCTGCAACAACATATTCCGTGTTTTCAGTTACGTAAGACGAAGAGTGGTTACCCGCTGAGTTAGGGATTTCAATCACCTCTGCAGTTTCAAAAGTTGTTAAATCAACTCTTGCAATACGTGGTGTGTTGTTTCCATTTGCAAAAACCCATCTACCATCTAACTCTCCATTTGTTTGAGAGATATCAGGGTGGTGTAAGTCATCCCAAGGCACGAAACCATGAGAAGTGTTTAAAAATGGCTTAGTTTCTTCGTTGTAACCATATGCTTTCTCTGCATCTTGAGAGAAAACAGGGATTACTTTGAATAAACGACCTGATGGAAGACCATAAACAGATAACTGCCCGTTAAAACCACCAGATATGAAAGCGTAAAACTCGTCATGCTCACCTGGTTTTACATATGCCTTTTCGGCTGCACTTCCAGATAAAGCACTTGAATTAGAATTGTTTGAGCCTGAGTTACAGCTTGCAAAAACCAATGCAATTGCTGCTATCACGACTATTGATGTTATTTTTTTCATTTTTTTATTGTTTTTCGTTTTTGAATTATTCTGTTGGTGGTACCAATACTTTATCAATTACATGGACGATACCGTTACCAGCTGGAACACTTGCAATAATGTTTGCTCCTCCAACTGTTGCTACACCGTCAACTATCTCAATCTGCAAATCCACACCGTTTGCTTGACCTAATTTTTTAAATCTCTTTAAAAAATCTGCTGTCAAATTACCTGGAGTTACATGGTACTTAAGAATGTTTGATAGTGCGTCCACGTTTTCAGGCTTTAGTAATGTTTCTACCGTACCTTCTGGTAGTGCGTCAAACGCAGCATTTGTTGGCGCAAAAACGGTTAATGGCCCAGTGTTTACTAAGGCGTTTTCCAATTTCGCAGCTTGAACTGCTGCCACTAATGTGGTGTGATCTGGAGACCCAATTGCAATTTGCAAAGCATTCGGCTTTCCAACGTCATCTTTAACAAAGGCCTGCCCTTGTCGTTCTGTCGATTCTTCTACTTCGGCAGCATTGTTCTGCGTATTAGAAGTGTTTGTGTTGTTGCACGCCATCGTTCCTAAGATTAGCAATGCAGATAAATAATGTAATGTCTTCATACTGTTTTTAATTTAAGGTTCTGAAATACTCTAATATTGCTCGTGCATCTTCCTCAGACACATTTTGGTTGGCCATAGGGGCTCCGTTAAAATCAATTAGAAGTTGTCTTGCGATCGGGTCTTTCTGAATCATCTCTTCAGGATTCATTATCATATTCATCACCCATTCAGGACTTCTTCGGTCTAAAACACCTTGTGGTGAAGGGCCGATAAACTTTTTGTCCGTTTTGTGACATGCAGAGCAAAGTGCTTTAAATTTTTCTTCACCTACATCTGCCATTTCTTGATCAAGGTCTCCAAGAGTTACGGCACTTACAGGTCCAATACCTTTATTTTCCATTGGATCTGGCGCTTCCTCGACCATACTTTGTACTTCTGCAGTACCATCATCTGCCGACTCATTGTTGTTGTCAGATGATCCTCCACAGCTAGCAAGTAATCCTACTGCTGTTCCGATAATCAAAAAGTTTAATAACCGTTTCATTTTTGTTTTATTTTAGATACTATTTATTTACGTATGCTTTATCAAACAGGCCTTTTACCATGTTTTCGGTAAGGTCTGTTAAGTATGTGTTTTCAAAAAATGTAATTAAGTTTTGTCGGATGCTTTTATACTCATTATGAACAGGACATGGATGCTGGTTAGAACAATCATCTAAACCCAAAACACAACCGTATTTTAAGTTTGCACCGTCAAGTTCATTAACAATATGCCATAAGGTTAATTTGTCTAATAATCGGTTCTCGATATAGAAACCACCGTTAACACCTTTTTTTGATTTAAGCATTCCAGCCTTAACCAATCGTTGCAAAATTTTGGATGTAAAAGCTTCTGGTACATTGATTTTTGATGAAACTTCACCAATGCTTACACGCTTTGATTCTTGTGCATTTTTTGTGATGCAAATCATCGCTTTAATTCCGTGCTGACAACTTTTAGATAACATTTACTTAATTGTTGAAACAAATCTATGACGGATATCAAATCGGACACGAATGTCCGAATTGAGATTGGTCATATACACTTATGTTATTTTGCAGTTAATTGCCGTTGTATGAACTGAAAGCAGACAGTCATTTTACTTTAGGACCTTGATATACAGGCTGTTTTATTGTATCTTATCAAGCATAATAATAGCATAATTGAAAAAATTCTTCCGCCTTCTCTTTAACTATTACCTCGTGTTAAAAGCGTGTTGGTTTGTTATGTTGTTTTTATTTCTCGGATTTTTTTCACTCGTTGTCTTTGATCAGGGTCAGGATATTTTAAAGTCTATATCGCTAACAGGCGACATAGAAACCATCAGACAAAGTTGGTTTGTCTATTTAGCAGTCAGTTGGTGGGCTTGGCAAACGTTTAGGTCTTCCCGCGTTGTTCTTCATTTTTCGTATTTCAATTTCTGGACCTACTCACCGAGTTATGCTTTACGGGCTCAAGTACTAATTCCTAGAGTACTTGCAAGTTTGCCTTATTTTATACTTGCCTTAGCGGTATTTAAGTCGACACACGAATTATCTGCATTTGGTCTCCTGCTAATCAGTAGCGGAGTTTGGTTATTTGTTTTCTTACATTTTCGCAGAACAATTATTGTACGCTTAAGAAGTTGGAAAACCTTTATTCCTAACTTTATTCCGGCCTACATACCCATAAAAAATGGCACCTACCCAGCTTATTTCATTTGGACCAAGCAACGTAGATGGTTTCTTTTCCGAATTGGCGTGGCCGCTGCACTGTTCATACTCTTTTACTACAGTCCGGTTAAGTTTCCTCAATTCTTGGGATCTGCCACAGTAGTATTGCTTGGGTTTGGCACATGGTTAATTTTGGCCAGCATCATAAGTTTTATCGAGAAATTCTTAAGGTTTCCTGTATCGTTTAGCATTCTATTGATGGTTATCGCGTTTAGTTTTTTTAACAATAACCATGAAATTCGCACAATGGAGGGCGGTCTTCCCTCAAGACAAGTAATTTCAGACCACTTTAAATCCTGGGCACTAGAAAGAACTGCAGATAAGGATTCTATAGATGTGTACCTGGTTATGGCAGAAGGTGGTGGGCTGCGATCGGCTTATTGGACAACTAGCATTCTGAACACATTGTCTGACAAAGATCCAAAATTTGCTTCGCACATTTATGGCTATAGTGCTGTTTCTGGAGGGGCCTTGGGTACGATGATGTTTAACACGGTTTTACAGGATTCGACTTTGCAAAGGGCGAATGATAGAGCACCCCACTTAAATTCAGACCTCTTGGCGCCTGTTACATCTTCTTTAATTTTTACCGACCTACTGCAGAAGTTTATCCCCTTCCCTATTAAAAGTTTGGACCGATCTAGAATTCTTGAAAAGTCATTTGAACAAAGTCTGCCAGACGACCAAATATGGCAGAAAGGGTTTGTAACGACATACGCAGAAGGCGCTGCGCCAATGATTTTGCTAAACGCCACACATGTAGAAAGTGGTAAACGTACTATTATGAGTAATTTGGACATTAGTGAACTGAAAGACAACCAGATTCAAGACGTATTCTCCATTACTAATAAAGACATGTCTATCAGTTCGGCTATTGGTATAGCCTCTCGCTTTCCTTTTATCACACCGCCCGCATTGATTAAAACACCTGATAACAAAACCTGGGGAAATTTAGTGGATGGAGGATACTATGAGAACTTAGGCATGCAAACAATGCTTGACGCCTACAGTGTCTTAAAAACAGTTGCTCAATCAAATGGCCTCAAAATAAGGTTTAAGTTTATTGCGATTCGAAATACCAAACTGATTGAAGAGGAAAAACCGATGTTGGGAATGGTTGAATCACTGGCACCCGCCATTACATTCAGTAATATTTGGGGCAATAACAGTAACGAAGCCATGTCTAACGGGGAAAAGTTACTTAGAGCAAACGATGATGAACTCTATGTGCTGAGCCTTCAAAGAGACGATAATGAAAACATTCCGTTGGGATGGTATTTGAGTCCTGCGGCTAGAACCAATCTAAATCGTCAAGTTGATGCCATACCCGACTCTCTTATTTACAGCATATTGAAATAATCTCAATAATCCGGAACGATTTAAGGCAAAAAGTACAACTTTGTGCCAGTGCAGAAAAAGCATACAATTACGTTTTTAGGTACTGGAACTTCTCAAGGTGTTCCTTTAATTGGCTGCACATGTAACGTGTGTACATCGGTAGATAGTAAAGATAAACGTTTACGCTCTTCCATCCATATCCAAACTGCCAACACCAGTATCGTAATTGACACTGGGCCTGACTTTCGGCAGCAGATGCTTCGCGCTAATATTAATACGTTAGATGCTGTGGTATTTACGCATGGACACAAAGACCACACAGCCGGTTTTGATGATATACGTGCGTTCAATTACATCCAACAAAAGGACATGGAGGTATTTTGCGACGAACGTGTAGAAGAGGTCCTGCGTAAAGATTTTGATTACGTGTTTTCGGATTACAAATACCCAGGAGTTCCGCAAGCGAATTTGCACAGAATCAGTCCAGCTCCATTTAGCATCGGCGATATTGATTTAACCCCTATTGACCTATTACATTACAAACTTCCCGTGTACGGGTTTAGAGTAGGTGATTTCACTTACATTACAGATGCGAATGCTATTTCAGCTGCTGAAATAGACAAAGTAAAGGGTTCCAAAATATTGGTTTTAAATGCGTTAAGAAAAGAACCCCACATTTCTCATTTTACCTTAGACGAAGCAATTGCCCTAGCACAAGAGATTGGTGCTGAGCAAACCTTTTTCACCCATATTAGCCATCAGTTGGGGCTTTACAACGAAATAGATCCAATACTGCCTAAAGGAATTTCTTTGGCCTATGATGGACTGCAAGTCACCTCTGAATAATTAAATTAACATTGGAAGGAAGTAAAGAACAGCTATACAAAGAGATTATTCCGCAAGCGGAAAGTCTGTTTGCTGATGAACCCAATTTTATCGCGAATTGCAGCAACCTATGTGCCTTACTGCACAATGCCTTTGATTTTTGGTGGACTGGGTTTTACTTCGTTGACGCGGAAGAATTAATTTTAGGTCCATTCCAAGGGCCTGTTGCCTGCACAAGAATTGCCAAAGGTAAAGGCGTTTGCGGCACTGCATGGGCAAATGAAGAGATTATCGTAGTACCTGATGTACACCAGTTTGAAGGTCATATAGCATGCAGCGCAGAATCAAATTCTGAAATTGTTGTTCCGGTATTCAAGGAAGGTAAAATAGCTGGTGTGTTCGATGTTGACAGCAAGGATTTTAATTCGTTTGACCAAATTGATGCGCATTATCTACAGAAATTGTTATCATTGATTTCTAGATGAGTTTTGTAAACGGATATATGCGCGTAGTGAGGCGGATTTTGCCATCTCCCCTTTCTATCGCTGTATTACTCACCTTTTTCACCGCTATTCTCGCTCTTGTATTCACTGCACCACCTGCTGGAAAAAACCCTGTCGTAAGCATTATAGACAATTGGCATATGGGTTTCTGGAACTTTTTGGAGTTCACCATGCAAATGATGCTCATGTTGGTATTAGGTCACACCATTGCGCTAAGTTCAACAGCGAACAAGGTGATTAAGAACATAACCGGACTGTGTAAATCTAACGTTCAGGCTGCTGTTTTTGTCACATTCTTTGCCCTAGCTGCAGGTTATGTAAACTGGGGATTAGGGCTCATATTTGGCGCAATATTAGCACGTAAAGTGGGTGAACATGCCAAAGAAAAAGGCATCGAACTTAACTATCCATTAGTCGCTGCTTGTGGATACACCTCTTTAATGGTATGGCATGGCGGATTTTCAGGTTCTGCTCCGTTAACCGTTAACACAGCTAGTCACAGCTTGATTAATACGATTGGTATTATACCTATCTCCGACACCATATTGAGTACCAGTAATCTTGTTGCTATAGCAGCTACATTAATCATACTTCCCTTATTCGCATTGCTATTGGCAAAAAGGCCATATAAGAAGTCTTATCCAAAGTCCATTCGAACAAACTTGGACAAAAATATGTCTGTAGTTGGGGCAGAACGACTTGACCACAGTAAAATTTTCGGGCTGACTTTTGGTCTGATTTTTATCGCCTATTGGGTGTACTTGTGGAAGTCGAATGGTTTTTCTTTGAATTTCCTCACCTTAAATACCATCAATTTTATTTTGTTTGGCTGTGCCATTGCGGCCCATGGGTCTCTCTTCAAGTTTATGAACGCAGCTAGCAAAGCAATACTTGGCAGTACAGGCATCATGATTCAGTTTCCATTGTATGCAGGTATCATGGGAATCATGAATTACTCGGGGTTGTTGGCCGTTTTTGCAGATTTTTTCATTGACATAAGTAATCACGATACCTTTCCATTTTTTGCCTATTTAAGCAGCGCAATCGTGAATGTATTGGTCCCAAGCGGTGGTGGTCAGTGGCAGGTTCAAGGACCCATTCTTATGGAAGCGGCGTCAAGTATGAATGTTTCTTACCCTAAAACCATAATGGCCTTGGTGTATGGTGATCAACTTACCAATATGTTACAGCCATTTTGGGCCTTACCGCTTTTAGGAATTACCGGTTTAAAAGCGAAGGATATTTTACCGTATTCCATTCTATTTATGCTTGTTGGCGGCACTATCTTCTTGAGCATACTCTATTTGTTTTAATGAAGAATCACCAGAGTCGTATTTTCCTATTGCTTATCGCATGTTTACTCATTGTACGGTTACTGGTACACATATATTTTACTGGAGTATATACAGATGGTGATCAAACCATAACTTGGTTAAGTGCCGTTGACAAAGCAAACGGGAACTGGTATACACCTTATTTCTACGGCCAGTTTTACAACATTTCTATTGAGGCTTTACTTGCCGCTCCTCTCATAAAGTTTGGTATAAACGTTAAGCATGCTATACCCGTAGTTTCAAATTTTATTGGCCTTGCTCCTTTTCTGTTTGGAGCTTGGTATTTAAAAAGAATTAAACAGCAATCAGCTGCAATGATGATTCTTTGTCTTGGTTTGATATTACCAGCGCAATACCACTTCATAACGGCCATGGCAAGAGGTTTTGCAGGAGGATTGGCGGTCTTATCATTTGGCGTATTGCTCACCAGTTTTAAATTGAATGTGGTAAGAACCTTAGGCTACAGCGTGGCTTTTATATCCTATTTCGTTAACCCAAACGTGCTGATCATTGGCTTTCCATTGGGTTTGGTTTGGCTGGTAAAATGGCTTACAGATATCAAGCAAAAGAAAACAACTTCATTGGTTCATATTGCCTTGGCAGCAGTAATTGCTGGCCTAACGTATTATGGCTTACATGCCAACAACAACCCGCTTTTTGAAGTGCATAAACTGTGGAAACTAGAGGTAAGTGTAGATTACCTTACCAACAGCTTTCAAAGCTTAGATGCCAGATTTTTGTACCTATTTCCATTTCTGCCGAAAATGGGTAGCCTGATACTTCTTGCTTTATTGATCTTAACCGTTTTATTGTTCGTTAAACGACGCACAAAACATGGTGTACTTATGAGCGTCACGTTACTGTTCATTATTGCTACACTCTCATTGAATAAAACGCTAGACGGAACATACTCTACTTTCTTCCCATTTTCTAGGATGTACTTGGCCCTGCCCTATGTCCTGGTATTGGCTGTTTCATTTTTTATCAATCATGAATTCACAAAGCGTTTGCGAAACATTTTTATGCTAATTGGGGGTGTTGGTTTCTGTTATCAAGTATATGATATCCCTAAAAAGGCTACAGCCAGTGTACAAGGCAACTCAGGTGTGGTACAGGTAATAAGAATTGACAAGTTGTGCCTTGAATGCGAAAAGCTACATAACATTCAACAAACCTACGAAGCAGATGTAACCGTATTTCATTACAAAACCGATGAGTACATTTATGGTTGCAAGGCTTTACAGCCCGAATTGAAGACGGTATACCCTGAGTATGACAGACGGTATTGGACGTTTATGGAGCATGCCGACACCGTATATAATACCCTATTGTTTATGGATTGGTCTATGAAGTTACCAGAGTTATTACAGTCTTATGAAGGCGATTTTAACGCTATAGATAGCATTCACTATCCTGCCTTTATCATGACTGATAATTCGCAGTCTATTATTGATTTATATACAATAAATTCGCTGCGCTTAAGACCTTATAAAAATTAGTATGTTAGGTTTAAAAATGGCTACCGACCCTAGGTGGGTTAATATTGCCGAAAAAACCATTGAAGAGATATTGGTAGATCATGCCTTTTGTGAACAAAAAGCAGCGACGTCGGGCATTTCACTCATCGTTCGTTTCTCAAATTATCCAAATATTGTTGAAAAAGTATCACCAGTGGTTGCAGAAGAATGGGGCCATTTTAGGAAGGTATTGAAGGAACTAAAAACGCGAGGTTACGAACTGGGGAAACCTCGAAAAGATGACTACGTTCATGAGCTGCAAAAATTTAGTCTTAAAGGCGGAAGTATAAAAACCCACATTGTTGAAGCGCTGTTAATCTGCGCTATGATTGAGGCCAGGAGTTGCGAACGTTTTAGATTGCTTTCTCTGCATATTTCAGATCAATCGTTAAAAGAATTCTATCATGAATTTATGGTATCAGAAGCGGGGCATTACCGCATGTTTATTGACTTGGCCAATGAGTTTGCAGATAAAGCGTATGTCCAAGAACGTTGGAATGCTTATTTAGACTTTGAAGCAGATCTTGTTACCCGGCTGGAGTATAGAGGAGATAGAGTGCATTGATATCACTCATTCAATCCTTCAATCCTTCAGACATTCAATCATTCAATCCGTGAATCCGGCATTCGTTTAAATACCCAATAGCCTCCAGTGTTTTGAATAAGCTCAAAGCCAGGTGTGTTTGCTAATTCTTTCGCTTTCCTTGGCTGCGCGATTAGATAAACCGGCTTATCAATTTCTCCAGTTAACAACCATTGCATTTCATTGTTGGTATACACTTTTCTTTGTTCCTCATTAAGGTCTAATCGAGATGTAGCACCTAACTTTAGCAAGCTGGTAATTCGTTCAGATAACAATCCATCTCCAGCACTAAGCGGTTCTATTTCTGTATAAAAATAGTGGGCATAGCTTTTGAATTTATATACGTCTACATAGCAATCTTCGTCTTCGATTGATTCATAAAAAGTAATAATTGAGCCCTGAGTATGTCGTTCGATTTGTGGCACAATAAAACCTAAAAATCCCACCAAATAAACCCCCAACACCATTAGCCAGTTGGTAGCAATTAAACGCTTATTCTGAATTAAAGTTCCTAGTAATCCAAATAAAACAACAGCTCCAAAAACACCAATAATTATGTGCCAAGTTGACCAATTAGCCGCTACCGAAAAGTTCTGTAAAGTAAATTCATCACGGATTAGGTTGGGATACTTTGTAAGCCAATATTTTATGGTGTAGCCAAATAATGGAACGCCTATAAAAAGTATGGACCATAAAACAGTGAATACACTGAGTAACACTTTTTCCCAATGTATTAACATGTCTCCAGCCGACCATCTTGATAGCCTTATAGCAGCCAATCCTGTTAAAGGAAAATAACACAAGGAAGAATAGTGGACGATTTTGGTTGTGACTAAGGAAAACAATATTAGTACTACCCAAAACATCACTTTTAAAGTCAATTCAAAGCTATGGTCGTCGCTTCCTGTCACAAACCTTCTTAATGCCAATATGCTTGCCGGAAAACATCCAATCAACAATACAACGGCATGGTAAAACCAAGGCTGTCCGTGAGACGCAACCGGATTTTTCATTAAATCCAATTGATATGCAAGAAAGTTGCTTAAAAAACCTGTACCATATTTAACCACTTCAGGTACAAACCAAATACTCGCAATGAGTAAGGTGGATGACGCAAATACCAGCAAATCCTTTAGTGAAAACCAGAATTTAGCCTTGTTCCTTACCCAGAGTACAAACAAAAATAGTAAGACAATCAAACCCGCCGCGGGGCCTTTGGTTAACACAGCCAACCCCAACCATGTACCAGCCAATAACCAATGCTTCCATTTACGGCTACTAAGGGTAAAGTAGATTTGAATAATCGCTGCAAATATGAATAGGTTAAACAATGGGTCAATTATGCCTGAATGGAAGTAAAAATGTGGTGTGATGGAAGCTAGATATAAAAACACCCACCATTTTGCGGTTGTTGTATTAAGTATTCTTCTACCATAGTGAAAAATGGTATGCAGGCTAATGATCCCAACAATGGCGTTGGGTAACCGAGCAGCAAACTCATTCACCCCAAATATTCTCATGCATAGTGCTTGTAGCCAGAAAAACAATGGCGGTTTCTCCCAGAAAGGCTCGAAGTTTACCATGACCTGGCGATAGTTGCCAGTAACAAGCATTTCACGTGCTGATTCCGCAAAATTTATTTCATCCCAGTCAAACAAGTGAACACCTCCCAAAAATGGGACAAAAAAAATGAGTCCTACAACGGTTATAAAACCATGAAATGATTTGTTGGACATCCTATCCATAAAACAACTTCTTGTTGAACACAGACGCTTTAAAGCCGTTTTTATGAATGACGAAGTAATAGATCACAGATGCAATGGCAACACCCAACACTGAACCAGCAACTACATCGGATACAAAATGTTGAATTAGAAAGATCCTAGACAGACCCACCATAAAGGCCAAACCTAAAAAAAGCAACTGAAAAAACCTTTTATCGGCACACAATGCGGCATAAAAAAAATATGCAAAACCAGCAGTGGTATGTCCTGACGGAAAAGTATGTTGTCTATTAAGCGAAATTTCTGGCCGATTTACAATGTCTACAAGTTGCTGCTCAAAGAAGACAATTGGTCGGATGGCATCAGGATATACAATTTGCTTAAAAAAGTACACCAACACCAACGTGGCTAAAGCGACCATTATGAACCCTACTTGATATTTCAACGGTTTAAAGAAAAGGAAATATAGGAATGGAATAAGGATGCCTACCCACTCGCCCAAATGGGTAAAAAAGGTGAATATGGGCACCGTGATGTCGTTATAAAACTGATTTAAAAACTGGATGGTGTCTCCCTTGTTTGTGGCTATGACGATTATACTTCCACAGATGACGCACAACAACCATAGAACATAAAGTAACCTCCGCTTGTAAAAAAATCCTTCTTCCATATTTAATCCGCGGTAAAAATAACTCGGACAACCCTTTTTTATTTGGCAAATAGTATTTAATTTGAAAAATCTGAAAAGTTGAGACATGAATCGAGTAAAGTTGGAGTTAGAGTTTGTAGTGAAGTCGTCTCCGAACATATTGTTTAACTACATTTCTACCCCTTCAGGGTTGGTTGAGTGGTTTGCTGACGACGTAAACGTTAAAGGTAAAAATTACACCTTCTTTTGGGACGGCGACGAAAACGTTGCTGAACTTCTAAAAAAGGTAAATGGGAAAAACGTTCGTTTTAAATGGTTAGATAACCCTGATGACGAATACTTTGAAATGGAGATTCAGAAAGATGAATTGACCAATGATATTGCCCTAATTGTAACTGATTGGGCAGATGAAGACGAGTCTGAAGAAATTTCCTTACTGTGGGAAAGTCAAGTTCAGGATCTCAGAAACGCTTTAGGCGCATAGCTTAATCGGCATATTTATTATCAAGTGCTTCTTTTTTAGACTTTAATCCGTCTAGCTGATGTTGAGCGTCCTCTTTTATACCTTCAGCAAGTTGTTCTATTTCCTCCAAAATACTATTGTCGATTGGAATCATGTCGTTCCGAAAATTTTCTAACGCTTCTTCGGCATTAGCTTCACCCAAACACCGTTGAATTTCTGGTTTTGCCACGCTAAAGCTTCTTTGAACTACGTATAGCAATTGAGCCCTATCCTCCTCTATTTCAGACAATTCGCTAGATGAAAATCGAGATTGCAAGTCCTTTTTAATTGGCATTACGATACAATCACAGGTTACTTTGTCGTTGGGTTCCCCACAATATTTTTCCTCCCAAGTCGCTATTGATATTGGGTTTTGTTTGAATGGCCCTAGGCCGAAGTGATACATAGCATAAACACCTAAACCAATTAGTAATATCCAACCAAACAACTTCATAAGAAATTTGGTTGCAAATCGAATGAGAAGACCGGCAACAATCACAATGAGTATACCGCCAATTGTAATATTCATAAATCGAAAATACAGTATTCTTAATTCCCATTCGTCGAAACAATGTGGATATCCATCTCCTTCTTATTTGATTTTGTGATATAAAATATGTTTACTTTGCATTTCAAAGTTATTTGAATGGAGAACAAATCACACATAGAACAACTTGCCGAAATTAGATCTCTGATGGAGCGCTCCTCTCGGTTCATTTCATTAAGCGGGCTTAGTGGTATAATGGCTGGCACATACGCCTTGATAGGCGCGATTATTGCAAGGTTGTACATCAAAAACTCCGAAACGTACATGGAGTTTATTGAAGGATACTCAACAAGATACGTTGCCACAAGCTGGTCAGAGTATAAAATATTTATTCTTTTAGGTGTTGCAGTTGCCGCGCTTTCTATTGTTACTGGACTGCTATTAACGATGAGGAGGGCTAAGAAAAACAACCAAAATATTTGGGATAAATCTGCCTTACGTATGCTGGTTAACCTTGCTATACCACTGGCTGTAGGAGGTGTTTTTTGTACCATCTTACTTTACCAAGGATATATCGGTATGGTTGCCCCAGCCACATTGATATTTTATGGCTTGAGCTTAGTTAACGGAAGCAAATACACCTTGGATACGATTCGCCATTTAGGTATTGTTGAAATTATAATTGGACTTATTGCAGCCGTTGATTTGGGCAATGGATTGTTTTATTGGGCGCTCGGCTTTGGTGTGATGCATATTATTTATGGAACCGCCATGTGGTGGAAATATGAACGAAAACAAGTCGGTGCATAAAAGCAATTAAAAATAGGTTTATCCAAGTAAAATGTGTTCCATACAGTAGATTAAAACATCAGTGATTAACAACATAAATAAAGCATTTGAATCTCGTGTACGTTTAGGCGTCATGAGTGTTTTGATGGTGAATGACTGGATGGACTTTAATTCTGTAAAAGACTTGCTTGAAGTTACAGATGGAAACCTATCTAGTCACATCACGGCTTTAGAGAAGCTGAATTACATTGAGATTAGAAAGGAATTTGTGGCCAAACGACCTAAGACCTCCTATCGTGTAACACAAGAAGGTCGAAAAGCATTTTCCGATCACCTTTCGGCTTTAGAAAATTTACTTAATGGATTGACGTAATATTTTTTTACATTTTCACTTTGAAACACAAAGTACTTTATATGAAACGAATACGCAGGTTAACAATTCTACTTCAGCTTGGATTACTCATTGCTGGACTTACCGCTTTCTGGATACCAGAAGGTGTCAACTTTTTGGTAAACGACACCAAGCTTGGAGAACTCATTCAACAAGAACAATGGTTACAACACGTTAACCGCGGAGTTCAAGAAGTAAACAACACCTACCCTTTTATTTGGTATGGTACCGACTGGATGGTTTTCGCACATATCCTGTTTGCGATTTTATTCTATGGTTTATACAAAAATCCAGTGAGAAACAAATGGTTGGTGCAGTTTGGATTTGTAGCCTGTACCCTAATTGTTCCGCTAGCAGCCATTATGGGCTACTTCCGTGGAATCCCTATGATCTGGCAAACGCTCGATTGCCTTTTCGGGGTGATTGCGAGTCTTTTACTCTACCAAATTCACAAATCAATAAAAAAGTTAGAGAAAATCAACCAAGTCAATAATTCGCTTGCCCTATGATCATTATAATAGTTCTTATAGCTGCTTGGGGTCTTCCGTACTTGTGGAAGTACGTTTTCAGTTGCACCTTAATGCATACGGAACAACCAAGCGTATCGCAGTTGGTAGGTATGGCATTTACTCCCATCTTGTTATCTGTATTTACGGTTTTTATGGGCACTGGTTGGGCATCAGACGTCATCATCACATGCGTTGTGCTTTTCATCTTTATAATCAGCACATTAACCTGGGGTTACGCCCTGTACCATCGAGAAGTTGCACCAGGCTGGCTTTGGATACTCTTGGCCTTCCTCACCTTTTGTTTATACGTCGGGTTACTCTTCTTAATCTTAGTTGGATCTTCAGATTCATGGAATTTAAACTTTTGATTATGTTCCACATTAACAACATAACACACTGATTAACAAATATTTAATATATGAAAAATGCACTTATTTCAAATCGCTTTATTGGCTTTACAGCGCTCATCGTCCTTTTCATCCTTTGCTTTTTCCGAGCACCAACACCTGGATTAAATTGGTTACTATATGCCTTTGGAGCACTAGTCATTACGCTACTGATAACCAAACGCCAAAACCTAAGATCTATACTCATTCCAGGCATTGGTTTGTTGGCTTGCAGTGTAGCTGTTTTTATTCACAGTGATGCTCTTGCCATTGTAATGACCATCTTATCTTTTGGGTATCTAGGCGTATCGTTGGTTATAGCCAAGGTAGATCCCGGATTTGGCGCCTTTGCTGGGTTTTTGAATTTCATCATATCCCCCTTCGGCGTTATCATTCGATTTTTTCAGCGTCTAAACACCAAAAATGGAAAATTCAAGGGTCTTTTTACTACCCTATTAATTCCAATTGTACTTATTACCTTTTTCAGTATCCTTTATTATCAATCATCCCCAGCGTTTAAAGAATTATTAAATGCTATTCGGTTCAAGCACTTCCCACAATTTGTTGGCACTGCTGTACTTGGATTGTTTTCGGCGTCGGTGTTGTTGTACTGTTTTGCACCTCAAAAACTCAATAAGATGTACGACAACATTTCTCAAAAGTCAGATACTATATCAACGTATATGGGCAGTGGACAGTACACAAACTCCTGGTTAATAGGCGTATGGAGTGTTGTAGGGTTATTGGCATTTGTCCTTATCTCTGACGTGATGTATCATCCTAGCCAGGCAGTTTCACAAGACTTTAGCTACTCTGGTTACGTCCACCAAGGTGTATATGCTTCCATATTCAGTATTGTGGTCTCTGCGATTCTGACGGTTTTAACTACAAATTATCTTGGTGATCAAAACAAAGCACCCTTCAGAATTGCGAACTATGTTTTTATCGGGTTAAACATGCTGTTTATTTTTCAAAATGTTTTGAGAAATTACAGTTATATCGGTCAATATGGATTGACGGAAAAGCGTCTAATCATTTTCATTTACTTAATTCTGTGTATTGTAGGTTTATTACTCACGGTTGTCACCATTGCGCAGAACAAGTCTTTGGGATTTTTGTATAAAACCAACGCATTTAACGTATATATAGCTCTAATAATAAGCGCTTTACTTAATTGGAGTACCATCATAACCCAGTACAATTTAAATCACCCGTACGGGTTTGAAAAACATATAGACTATCACTATTTGTTCAGCCTCGACAATTCGAACACCTACCTGCTTAAGGATCACTATGACAAGTTTGATGAAGACCTTCAGCGTCGTTTTACGTACCGGTCTGAGCGTATACAAAATTATGAAGCGTATGACACGCGAGAATGGATCTTAAGCAAGACCACTTCAAAAGAAAGATTAAAAGCACTTGACAAATAGCGTATCAATGATGAATAAAACACGTATAAATAAATATTGGATTATAGGCTTGTTTGCCATAGCCATGGGGTTACTGGAGTGTGCCGTAGTGGTATATTTAAGAGAACTTAGTTTCCCAAATGGGTTTGGTTTTCCACTTCAAACAATCGGACATAATTTAGCCGCAGTTGAATTGTGGAGGGAAGTGGCAACATTGGTCATGCTCATTACAATCGGTTGGCTTTGTGGGCACAACACAAATACTAGGTTTGGATGGTTTATTTACACCTTTGCCATCTGGGATATATTCTATTACGTCTTCTTAAAGCTATTTCTAAATTGGCCCGATTCTCTGGTTACATGGGACGTTTTGTTCTTGTTGCCAGTAATATGGGTTGGCCCGGTATGGGCTCCGATATTACTCTCGCTAACGATGATTGTTTTTACGGTTATTATCAATCGTATTAATGCCCATACGAATAGACCAATTGGTCGGGCAAACTGGGCTTTGCTAATAGCCGGATCTATGATTTGTATCATTAGCTTCTGCATTGACTTCATTCGGTTTTCCCAGAAAAAAATACCCAATTTCACTTGGACTGATTTATTCAATATTGAAAAGTCTTTTAGTCAGTTTTATATCCCTACAGATTTTCCTGTGGCTATTTTTGGATTGGGCTTAATGCTTATCGTGGGTGGCATAGCACGTTACTACCATATTCACAAAATCAGCACTTCAAAAGTCTCCCATTCTCAATTATTCTGATATGTCTATAGCCCGCATACACCCAGTTAAATACCTGCTAATTAGCTGTTTAACATTGTCAACCATCCGAATTTTTATTGAATGGGACATGATTTATCTCTTTTTGCTATGGAATCTATTTCTGGCCTGGGTTCCATACGCCATTGCCCAAACGGCGTACAAGGCAAAAAGTAAAGTCACCTACTTTGCAGCACTGGGTATCGTCCTTCTGTTTATACCAAACGCATCCTACTTAATCACCGACTTTGTGCATTTTCGGCAAGGTTTGCGCATAAACTTATGGTTCGACCTAGTGCTGTTTTTCACCTACGCTTTCACTGGCCTAATGCTTATGATGTACACAATAGACATTTTAGCACAAAGTATTTCTTCAAGAATAAGCGCTAGAATGGCACAGATTTCCAATTCAGCATATTTCCCATAATCGGTTGTGGTATTTACGTTGGGCGCATTGAGCGCTGGAATAGTTGGGATGTTTTTGTGCACCCGTTCTCTTTTATTTCCGATATGGTACAAATTGTTTTCTCTCCGCAGATAACTGAATTTATCTCCTTTAGTATGCTATTTGGTGGATTCTGTGCTATGTTTTATTTGTTCTTGAAGCTTATTCACCAAAACCACGATTCTATGCCTTATGATCAAACTACACATCCAATCAAGTAAAAACAATTCAGAAATTTTTCGTTTCCTTTGGTTTACCTCTATGGTAAAATCATTTAAACATGCGGTGAACGGAATAATCTGGGCGTTCAAAAACGAGCGCAATATGAAAATTCATGGCGCCATCACGGTATTGGTTTTGATATCAGGCTTCGTTCTTAAAATCAACAAACTGGATTGGATTATTTTGATTCTCTGCATTGGGTTGGTGTTGGCTGCGGAATTGATAAACACTGCTATAGAAAAGACACTGGACCTTTTGCATCCACAACACAGTCGTAAAGTAAAGGTAATCAAAGATGTAAGTGCTGGAGCTGTATTGATTCTAAGCTTTATTGCAGCTGTAATAGGTGTGGTGGTGTTTGTCGGGTACTTGGATTGAAGGATTGAATGTCGGAATGTCTGAATGTCTGAATAACTGAAGGTGGAAGGATTGAAGGATTGGTCGCTGATCTTTATACTTAAGACTAGACTTCAACTTCGAGTTAAATCCTCTATGTTCTATTTTCTCTTGTCTAATGCACCTAGCACATTGACTGCACTGCATGCCTCATAATACCTACTTAACTACCTTGTTCGCACAATACGTGCTTGCAAAGGCTTCTGGTTTTGCTCTAAATGTGTACCCCATTCCCATGATATACCCCATTGCCTCCTTAAAGGCGACATGAGACTTAAATTGAGGGTCACTATTGATATCAGCATGAACTTCCATTTCAACATTATACTTGTCGAATAGCGGACACAGCTTGTATGCCACTTCGATTGAGTCTGAAACTTCCTTAATCATTCTCTCTTTAATACTATACTTGATTTCCGTTTTATAGTTGTTCAAAAAGATAAATCCTCCTTTACCTTCTCTTAAAAATACAATGGCCGTTGCAAACTCAACGATATCGCCTTTAACTTGTGAATCAGTTCCAATACAAACCTTTAATCGATGGAGTTTTATTTCCTCGACAATAACGTTTTCAACCGCTTCATACAAAGGCTTTTTAATCCGTTCTCCTGTAAGTTTTCTCCATGCTTTCATCGTGTTTTCAAATGATTGACTCTTCCCAAAGTTTGCACATTAGTTCATATTAAACGCTTAATGTTATGAACATCCTGTGCAATAACTCGATTATGACCGTTCTACGACTCGAAATAAATTTGACATAAACCAATACAAGTTTTTCCTTTGCGGTTCATTCGAATTCGACATGTTATCAAAGTCCGACTTTATTCAAGCCTTCTCACATTTGGGTACAAAACTAATTCCAAGTGCTTCTGGAGTGCCTGCTGTTATGGAAGAAGCCTATCTTAAAAACAATTGGTTTACTACAGAAAATGTCGCGTTCTGTTTAAACAATTGGAGTGATTGTTTAGATGAAGACAACCTCTCGCAATGGCTTGAGTCTATTCCAGCACAAAACGAGTCGCCAAAAACTATTGGTATAATCATGGCAGGCAACATCCCCATGGTTGGATTTCATGATTTATTGAGCGTTTTATGCAGTGGTAACAGGGCCTTAGTGAAACTATCAGACAAGGATGAGGTGTTGATGAAATACTGTATCAATACGTTAATCTCCTATAAACCAGAGCTAAAGGACTATATTGAAATCACAGAACGTGTTGCTAAGCCTGACGGTCTCATTGCTACTGGAAGTAACAACAGCGCCCGATATTTCGAATACTATTTTAAAGAGATTCCACACATTATCAGAAAGAATCGTACTTCAGTGGCAATTGTTACCGGAAACGAAACGGTTGAAGAACTCAATGCCTTGGCAGACGATATCTTTCAATACTTTGGTTTAGGTTGTAGAAACGTGACAAAACTTTATGTACCTGCCGACTATGATTTAGTTCCCTTATTGGATGCAACTTCCCACCATGCAGAGGTGGCCAATCACAACAAATACGCCAATAACACAACATACCACCGCGCTATATTTTTGATGAACCTAACAAAGCATTTAGACACCGGTTATTTACTTGTTAAAGAGGACGAAAAGCTTCACCCGCCCCTATCGTGTCTATTTTACCAAAGGTATTCGGATGAAAAAGAATTGAATGAGTGGCTAACTGCTTCTAATCAAGAGATTCAGGCGATTGTTTCACATCTGGACAGTCCGAATCATATCCCGTTTGGCAAGGCACAAACACCAGGATTATCAGATTACGCGGACGGAGTAAATACATTAAAGTTTTTAACCAACTTGTAAATTTTTAATACATTTTTGTGTCACCGTTTAAACGGTTGTAATACATTTGAATATATGGAGCCGTTAGTTTCGACGAATTATTTTTTCAAAGGACAGAAGGATTTCTATCGAGGGAAAGTCCGTGATGTGTACAATATCAATGATCAGTTTCTAGTGATGATTGCAACAGATCGCATTTCAGCATTTGATCATGTATTGCCGGAATCAATACCGTACAAAGGACAGGTATTGAATCAGATTGCATCTACATTTTTAGATGAAACGCGAGGTATCGTTCCTAATTGGAAGATAGCAGAACCAGATCCACATGTAACTGTCGGTTTAAAATGTGACCCGCTACCGGTCGAAATTGTAGTGCGCGGATATCTTGCTGGCCACGCTTGGCGCGTTTATCGCGACGGAGGAAGAGAGTTATGCGGAGTAACGTTGCCTGAAGGTTTAAAGGAGAATGACAAGCTGCCTCATCCTATTATTACACCAACAACCAAAGAACGAGATGGTCATGATCAAGACATCTCAATGAAGGAACTACATGAACGACGTGTTCTAAAAAAGCGTCAGATTGAAAAACTCGAACATTACGGAATGGCCCTGTTTGAAGCAGGTTCTCAAAAAGCAGATTCACAAGATTTGATACTTGTAGATACCAAATATGAATTTGGCATATACAATGATAAAATTGTACTCATCGACGAAATTCACACACCTGATAGCAGTCGATATTTCTATAAGGACTCGTACGAAAAAATCCAAAGCAAAGACCAGAAACAACGTCAATTATCAAAAGAATTTGTGCGTCAATGGTTGATTGAAAATGGCTTTCAGGGCCTTGAAGGTCAAGAGGTACCTTTAATGACTGCTGAATTTGTGGAAAACGTGTCGAACAGATATATTGAGTTATTTGAGCACATTACGGGCAACTCCTTTGTAAAAAGGGATTATTCAGATATATCAGAATCTATCTCTACTGCAGTGGATTCATTTATTACAAACAATATGCAAGTATTATAATTTTACTTGGTATTTTCGAAGCTCAAACTTGTTTTGAAAATCTAAGATATTATGAGAAAAATCCTACTTATTGCATCAAGTATTTCTTTGATGTTTACGGCTGTACAAGCACAGACAGTGACTTCATTTGCAGGTAAAGCCAACACCGATCCAACAAAAAACTATAGTAATAGCACAGCGGCAAAGGCCGACGCTTATTTCTACCAACCTCATGGCATTGCGTGGGATAAAGGTGGACGTATGTACATTACCGAGTCAAATAAAGTGCGTCTCATTTTAAATGACAAAGTGTATAACCGAAGCGGTAAGCTTGGTGATCCAAGTTTTACCTTAGGCTATGCCAACGGAACAGGAAATGCAGCAGCGTACTACAGTCCAACAGGTGCTGTTTGCGACAATGCTGGTAACGTGTACATTGTTGATTCTGAGAATCACGCAATCCGAAAAATGACGCCTTATGTGAATATAGGAAATGGCCAAACTGCTAGCACTCTCGCTGGTGCTAACTCTAGCGGTGGCTGGGGAACTGCTGGTTACAAAGACGCATCAGGGGCAAGTGCCCGATTTGATACACCAAAAGACATCACGATTGATGGAAATGGCAACTTATATGTTACTGATTTCTTAAATCATTGTATTCGCAAGATATCACCTACAGGCGCTGTTCTAACACTTGCTGGTAAAGGTACAGAATACGGAAACCAAGACGGTTCTGGTTCTGCTGCACGTTTCGACTCTCCTTATGGTATCGCGATGCTGGATGCTACTAATCTTGTGGTAACCGACTTTACGAACGCGTCGATTAGAAAAGTAAACATCTCTTCAGGTGCTGTAACGACGATTTGCGGCGGATTTGGATTTAAAGATGGCACTTTAGCTCAAGCAAAATTCAAGCAAGTACGTGGCGTTGCCGTAGTGAATGGACTTATATATGTTGCCGATGCAACGGCTATTCGTGTCATTGACGTTAAGAACAACACAGTTTCTACGTTTGCCGGAAGCGCTAGCGCTAGCGGAAATAAAGACGGCGTTGGAACTGACGCTCGATTTGGTGCTTTAGGCGGTTTAAGCTACGATGGTGGTGACGCTTTATATGTTACAGACATTACAAATCACGTTATCAAAAAAATAACAATCGACAACTTAGCTCCAGAAGCTGACTTCTCAACGACCAAAACGAATATTGAAATCAACGAGGAAACAACGCTAACCGATATTAGTGGTGGTAAAGAAGCTACAAAACGCACTTGGCTAGTTGAAAACACAAGTGGTAGCGCAAATAACGTAGTATTAGTGCAGGGCGATTATAACGCTTCAAAAGCAATCACAGTGAAGTTCACTGCAACGGGCTCATACCGCGTTACACTTACCGTAACAAACGAATACGGTACCGACAATGTGACTAAAACACATATCACAGTAAGTACGGTTGGTATCGCTGAGGTGCACCCAAACACTGGTTTCAGTATTTATCCAAACCCCGCGTCAAACGGTATATTGAATATTCATCTGGCAGAAGGAAACTTTGATAAAACGAAAATTCAATTAATGAATATCAATGGTTTTGTTGTACTTGAATCGATGGCCGAAGCAGGAAGTGATTTCCAATTGAATACTTCTGGAGTAAGTCAAGGTGTTTACTATCTGAGCTTGAGCGATTTAACTGGCATTGTTAGCAAGAAAGTAGTCATTCAATAGACACAATAAAATCTTATGAAAAGCCTGGTTATTTTAACCGGGCTTTTTTTATGCTTAAGGCTCCGAAATGGTGATTTGTTACATGTGTTAATATTTAAGCGTACTTTTGCACCTTTATTTGGCAGAACGATCACTTAAAAAGGCTTAGTGTTCGTTCAATTAACGCACGGCGGTGCATAACACATAACGAACAATATGACAACTTTTAAAGAGGTTGGACTACAAGAAGACATTCTTAGAGCCATCCAAGACTTGGGTTTTGAAAAACCTACTCCTATTCAGGAAAAATCAATTCCACAAATTATTGAAAACAATGTAGACGTTTTAGCCTTGGCTTCGACGGGTACAGGTAAAACAGCTGCTTTTGGATTACCAATTGCACAAAAAATCGACACCAACAACAACTCGGTACAGTCTATTATATTAAGCCCTACCAGAGAGTTATGTCGTCAAATAGCTCAGGATATAGAGAACTACACCAAATACAGAAAAGGATTTAAGTCTGTATCGGTATATGGTGGAGCAGCTATCCAAAATCAAATTAGAGACCTTAAAAGAGGTGCTCAGGTTGTTATTGGTACACCTGGCCGTGTTATTGACCTTATCAAACGTGGTAACCTAAAACTAGAGAATATTGAAATCTTGGTTTTAGATGAAGCAGACGAAATGTTAAATATGGGTTTCAAGGATGATCTTGATTTCATATTAAGCAATACACCTTCTGAACGCCAGACGCTGTTATTTAGCGCAACAATGCCAAGAGATGTATCTCGTTTAGCGAAGAACTACATGAACAATCCTGTAGAAATCGAAACGGCGAGAGCAAACCAAAGTGCTGAAAACATCGAGCATTCTTATTACTTAGTAAACGCAAGCACGCGATTCGAAGCTTTAAGAAGAATTGCTGACGTAAATCCGGATATCTACGGAATCGTATTTTGCAGAACACGACGCGAAACACAACAAGTGGCTGACAAACTGATTAAAGGAGGCTACAATGCAGATGCATTACATGGTGATCTGTCGCAAGCACAACGTGACCATGTTATGGGTAAGTTTCGTTCACAGGTGTTGCAAATACTTGTTGCTACTGATGTGGCTGCTCGTGGACTTGATGTAAACAATATCACTCACGTTATCAACTATAACTTACCAGATGAGTTAGAATCATATATTCACCGAAGTGGTAGAACTGCGCGAGCAGGTAAAAAAGGATCTTCCATTGCCCTAGTTTCTAACAGAGAAAGATCTAAAATCAAACAACTGGAAAGAAAAATTGGAAAATCGTTTGAAGCCAAATCTATCCCAAGCGGGGAAGAAATATGCGGAAAGCAATTATTCAAACTAGTTGAAGACCTCAAGCAAGTTGAAGTTGACAAGTCTGAATTTGAACAGTATTTACCAGCCATTACAGCTGAACTGGAAGGATATTCAAGAGAAGAATTGATTGAACGATTTTTCTCAGCAGAGTTTAACAGGTTTTTAGAATATTATAAAGACGCTGGTGATTTAAATATTAGCGCTAAAGATAATGATCGCGCTGATCGAGGTCGAAATTCAAGAGATCGCGATCGCGGCAGAGATCGTGACCGTGGAAGAGACCGAGATCGTGGAAGAGACCGAGATCGCAGAGATCGTCCAAGAAAAGAACGAGATTCTTCTCGAACCAGAAGTCGTGGAGGAAGCATGGACTTTGAACGTTTCTTTGTTAATCTTGGGCAAAAGGATTCGTTGAATGCACAACGTTTGATGGGCTTTATCAATGAACAACCTACTTTAGAAGGTGTTGGCATTGGGAGAATTGAAGTACTCAAAACATTCTCATTTGTTGAAGTAGACAATAATTTCACCAACGATGTTCTGAAATCTATGAATGGTAAGGATTTTAGAGGTCGTCAGTGTAACATTGAAGTAGCTGGAAACAAAGAAAACCCTGGACGAAGCAAAAGCAAAGACAAGCGCAATAGAGAAAGAAGCCGTAGATAACTATCCAATTACTAATTTTGGGTTATGAAGCGTTCTATTGATGTTAAAATAGCGTCATCTCAAGAGTGGATCGACAAAGTGCTGTCTGATTTCCCCTCCTTTTTACAAGATCATGCCGATTGCGAACGAAAAGCAAGTGGAATGGCCAGCAGTTTTGTGGCGAAATACCCTAATCGGATAGAAATCATTCCAGATCTGATTGACATTGCCATTGAAGAGATGGAGCATTTCAAGCAGGTGTACGAAGTAATGTCTGCTCAAAGCATTGCCTTAAACCACGAAATTCAAAAAGACGTATATGTCAACCGCTTAATGAAATTAGCGAGAGACGGACGTGAAGAACGATTTTTAGATAAACTATTGTTGGCCTCTGTGTTGGAATGTAGAGGTGCCGAACGCTTTAAAATGGTTGCCGACAATATTCAAGACCCAAATCTCAAATCGTTCTACAAAACTTTGTGGACGAGTGAAGCTAAACACGGACATGTATTTGTAACGTTCGCTTTACATTATTTTAGTGAGAATGTTGTTTATAATCGTCTCGAAACTTTAATGAATGCAGAAGCAGAAATATTGCAAGATATTCCGATTCGGGCGGCTTTACACTAAATAGCGTTCTCTAACTATCTGGGTATGGTGCAAGGCATGACCGGCAATAATAAAACCCTGGTTTTCAACGCTTAACACTAGACCGTTGGCAAAACCTTCTCGTTTCAATTCAGCCTCTTTAAAGCTCTTATACATAAAAAGTGTTGAAATTCTAACGGCATGGAATTCATCCCATAAATCTACGATTGTCCGGTCTGAGACATCAGCTACTTCTACGTAGTTATTGTGATCATATCCCGGCAATTGGGTCATGTCTTTTCTGGCAAACCGCAATGCACGTTGACTCAAAACCCGTTCTGTGTCAATTAAATGCTGTACTATTTGCTTTGGGGTCCATTTTCCCTCGTCGTAACTGTAATTAGACTTTTCGTCACTCATCGAAACAAACGTTTTGCGCATTTCTTCCCATTTCTCCTCTAAGGCACTGTAGGCTGTTACTGCCGACACCTTACTAACGTAGGGTTTAAAATATTCTGGAATTGTTTCTATTAAGGGCATATGTTTTACTCGATTTAATGAATAAACGTTATTGATATTGATATGTTTTCTGATTCTTCGGCTTCTTGGTGTTTTACGCTGGCTACTCCATAATACGTGCCAGTTGGGTAAAGTTCCCCATTTGCTTGTTTACCATCCCAACAATCTTCTATAGCATTCTCTGTTTTAAACAATAATTCCCCCCAACGATTATAAATAACCAAGGAGACGGTATAGCACGCGCCATTTTGCATGTCTAAATGGAAACAATCGTTAATACCATCATCATTAGGTGTAAATACGTTGTACAGAATGAGTTTCCCCTCAGATAAATCAAGAGAATCAATCTCAATATCGATGTGTTTTGGTTCTATTATAGTACAGGACTGTTCCGATTTCTTGTGTTTGAGCGACACGTTGAGTCGGCCTTTATATAAATCTGTTAGGTCTACTTGTGTTTCATTGAAGAAAGAGTCTTGAACCCCTTCAATACTCCAAAACCAATCTTCGCTTAAGTTATCTGTCTTTAATAGCCTTAACTCTCCAGGATTACAAGCATTAGGAAACGTGAAGTCGAAATCAGAATAGACGGTATCACGACCGAGTATTTCGAATGCTACGCTATGCTGTTGATCCAAAGCACATTTGGCTGTGTCGGATACCCGCAAGGTAATGGTGTATTTACCGGGTGTAGTAACGTTGTATTGATTTAACACAAGGTTGCGCTGCTCCCCTGCTCCCATTCCCAAATTCCAATACCAGTCTGGTGTTGCACTGCTGTTATTGACTATACGGATCGCTCCTCCATCGCATGAATCATCTAACTCTATGTCAAAATCAGCAGTTAGTTGTACGACTTCACCTATTTCTATGTCTTTTTCCAAGCTATCTGCGCATTGGTCGTTTCTAGCCACAAGTTTAATGG